>VTLG01016105.1_pt1 | contig 50463 bp, 70 predicted proteins | sample 4694571 | NCBI WGS metagenome assembly VTLG01 (sample SAMN12604809, study PRJNA352737) | marine metagenome | biome: ENVO:00000447; feature: ENVO:00000209|ENVO:00000569|ENVO:01000036; material: ENVO:00002151; isolation source: viral sequences binned using virsorter ... | reverse complement strand
TTGGTGTCTTGTGGGAAATATTTGAATGGATTATTGAAGACTGGAGACCTTATGGTTCTAAGAAAAAGTGGGCTTATAATACAGCATCAGACCTATTTGTTGAGACAGCAATAGCTTGGTGGATGGTTCTTTGAGTGCAAAGCCTGAGACAGCTAGAAGTTACAGAGCTACTGTCCTTGATGACAACGCTATTGTTAGTATTAACATTAAGTGGTTATGTCAGATTGCAGTTCTTATCGCAATGTTGGTATATGGCTATTGGCAAGTTGAGATACGAATTAGGAACCTTGAAAATAACATGGCTTCTGCGGATGAACAGATTGGGAGCTTACTTGATAAGCACATCGTGGAAGAACGGGTTGAGAGAGAAGAGTTGGCAGAAAAAGTAGCGTTTTATGAAAAAGAATTTAATATTAACCCATTTAGTTGGGGAAAAAAGAAGAAGAAATAATGGATTTTATGGCAATTTATGGAGAGGCTGGTATGATAGGCGTAGTGGGGGCTATGTTTGTATACCTGGTTGTTTCCCTCTCGAACAAATCAGCACGACAGCAAGAAACACTAGAGGCTTTAAAGATTGAAAATGCAGGTCAGTCAGAAACATTAGAAAATATGGAAGGGATGATTATAAAATTAATTGGTAGATGGAATCAATCTGATGATAAATTAGATAGAAAGTTTGATGCTATGACCAAAGAGATAAATGATCTAGATAATCAAGTATCTGAAATGAAAGGTTCTTTGTCACGAATAAATGGAAAACATTAATGGATAGTTTAAAAGTATCAGCAGTATCATTCGCCAACTATGGCGCTTATCTAGCTGAGATTAATTTATTTCTACAATGTGTTGTCGCAATGATGAGCATTGTATACCTTAGTCACAAAATAGTTAAAATAAGAAAGGATAAATAATGGATGTTAAATCAATGCTAGTAAAACTAGCTGAAGATCAAGCAGATAAAATGAAACAAGAGGTTATGAATCATTTATCATCTGATGAAATGTCAGAGAGTATTGCGACTGCAATAAATAAAAAGATTGATATACCTTTTGTATCTGAAGATAAAGAGCAGATATTTTTTGAGAAAATGGTAGACGTAGTAACAGATGTACTAGAAGGTCTATTTAAGGGTAAGTAATGCCTAGATTCGGTAAGAGAAGTAAAGAAAGACTAAAAGGCGTTGATGCTAAGTTAGTAAATGTTCTTAATGAACTTATTAAAATAATGGATGTTACCATAATAGAAGGATTGCGTAGTGAAGAAAGACAGAAAGAGCTGTTGGCTAAGGGGGCTACAAAGGTCAAGTACTCAAAGCACATGGAAGGCAAAGCAGTTGACTTAGCTCCCTACCCAATAGATTGGAAAAACAGAGATGGTTTTCATTATATGGGCGGTATGATTCGTGGTATAGCTCAACAACTTGGTGTTAAAGTTCGTTGGGGAGGGGATTGGGATTCTGATGGTGATGTTAAAGATAATGGATTTGATGATCTAGTTCATGTGGAGATACTTGATTAATGCCAAAAAGGCACTACACATTAAGAGATTGGTCAGGTGGTATAAATAATAGACGAGACCCAAGAGATATATCGGAAAACCAAAGTTCATTTATAAACAATATGTCTATAGACGCTCTAGGTAAGATAAAAACATTGGGTGCTATATATGCACATAGTAAAGATGCGGATGGCTCTACTGATATGAGCCAATATATAGTTAATAGAACTTGTGAAATAGAGGGTTCTGGTGGTTATGGATTATTTTATTTTGAGTCCGATCATAGTCGTGATAATGACCAAACAATAACAGAGACTAAATCTGGTACTGCATTAGAATTAGGAACTTCTGCTAGCGCTAATGTTGGTAAGATAAATTTTACTCGTGTTAAAAGCTCAACTGATGTTCCCCCAGATTTACCTGAGAGTAGTGGATAATGCCATTACCGTCAACTAATTATATGACCCTTGTAGGTGGATTAAATTCTACTAACAGCACTATACATACTAATAATTTAATAAAGATAGGTGATGTTGTAAAGATAAGTGGTACTACTAGTAACAATGGTACATTTACCGTTACTGATATAGTATCTAATTCTAGCACTGGAGAGGGGTCTGGTACAACATTTACTGATACGGCTGGAAGTGGCTCTAGTGGTAATTCAGTAGTTCTTGATGGAACTAATACTCAAGTTGTTGCTGGTTTATCTATTTCTGGAACGGGTATAGCTACTGAATCTTATGTAACAGCTGTTGATGGTGCAACTCTTACAGTATCAAAAACTATTACTGGTACAGTAAGTGGAACATTGACTTTTGGAGATATGGATATATACTATACATTGAAGGGTGGAACTATAACAAGTGAAACTTCCTCAGTATCAACTGATCCACAGATAGAGGTTGTGAGAGCCCCCGGTGATAAGCTAGTTGCACTAGGAGATGTTGATTCAGCTAATGGTATAGATGTATGGTCAGATAATGCGACTACTGATTACGATGGCACTAGTCCTGCTAGCGCTGATGGATGGGAGCAATCTGCTATAACCCCAACTCTAAGTGGTAATAATGCTAAATATATATATCACTTCGCAGATGAATCTTTGAGAGTTTGTAATATCAATGAAGAAAATACTAGTATGGTCAAGTGGTATGGATATATACAGAGACAGCAATTTAATAATCAAAGGGGCTTGTTATTTGCTGAATGGCAAGAGCATCCAAATACATTAACATCTCCAAAGCTAGCTACATCAGTTACTTATGTTTATGGACATACTTCACATGATGGAAGTAATAATGCTACAAGTTATTATCAAAATAATCGTGGAGTTGCCAAAGATAAAACATCAGATGTAAGCGGAAGTACTACAGATTTAAGATTAGATGGTGCTCATAATGATAGCACTACATCATTTACATTTGAAGACACTGGCGACGTAGATCAACTAGATCAAGCTACTACAGGTGAAGTTATATCAATAGGTTATGTTTTTACAGATAGTACATGTGATTATAACAATGACCCAACTATAACCCATGATGCAAATTCTAATATTGTTGCTGGCTTGTCAGTTTCTGGAACTGGTATTCCAGCGGGCGCTAAAATATCTAGTATAGAGCTTGCTACATCTTTTGAACTTTCAGCAGCTACAACTGGCGGTGCTAGAACCGATCAAACTCTTACATTTACTGGAGGATTAGGTAATCCACCTAAGGAATTTTTATTCTGTAAAAAAGAATCAGGCCCAGAAGGTGGCTCTATTACATATAGCAGGGCATATGGTGGTGCTTTAGTTGGTGGTACAGCACCAGGTTCATATGGAGATGAAGATACACCTATCATAGAACGTGGGTTAGGATTTAATATAGGTGTTAGTGATGGAACTGCACAGGGTGAATGGGAAGATGGTATTTATGAATTTTATCAATCGTTTGTATATGATGGAAATCAAGAATCTATACCAGTTTTGATGGGTGATGGGGTTGCAGATCCTGATAGTTTAGCAGCTTTCACACATACAGCAGCAGGTCAAAAGTCATTAAGGCTTTCCATTTTTTCTGATCTAGCATATAATGGAAGGATAACTGGAGGTAGAGTATATACTAGATTAAATGGTACTGATGATGATTTAATATTAATAGCAGATATAGATATAGTTAAGGGTGTTAGAACTACTATGGAAGGTGACCACGTTCCATGGACATATGATTCAGTTGGGCATGGTGGTTACTATGTAGAAGCTGACGCTACAGGTAATATACCTAGACCAGGTGTAGATACATATACATCAATAAATGGATTTGGCCCTGATGTTAATTTTGTAGCAATAGGTGGTATGGGAGAGTCCTATAAAGCTTCAACTATAGCAAATAGAAGGTCTTTCATTGCTAACTTAAAGATAAAAGGAAAGAGTGGGGAATTAGAGAAATTTGGTGACAGAATAATGTATAGTGAAATAGGTAAGTACGATACATTTGTAGAACATAACTTTATAGATGTATCTAAGGGTGACTACGGTGAATATACCACGCTTGAATCATATGCTGATAGACTACTAGCATTTAAACATAATCTTGTACATATTATAAACATATCAAGTCCAAGTGTATCTAACTGGTATCTTGAAGAAACTGTAAAACATTTTGGTGCTAATCATCCATTTAGTGTGACTAAAACAAATAATGGAATAGTGTGGGCATCTGACGATGGTTGCTATCTATATAATGGATCAACAGTTTCTAACCTTATTGATAGAAAAATAGCAGTAAATATGGCATCATATACAACAACAGATGTTAATTGGCAGAGCTGGTATCGTGGAAGTGCATTAGCAAAGGATGTTATGTTGGGATATGATCCTATAAGTAATTCTCTTTTAATGGTGAGAAGCCCTAATAACGATACCACTACTTCAAATACTGGTTGGGTTTATGATTTTGATAGTAAAGGGTGGACATACCATACAAGATTATTTGCGGATCATCATATATCCACGAATTTTATAGTGGATTGGAATAATAATTTATCTTTTGGTTCAAAAAGTAGTAGCACAGTTGAGTTTAAAAAGTTCCTTCCTGTATCGTCATCTACCTCAGAACAAGAATTAGTTACAAGAGATATAGATTTTGGGGAACCTGGATTAACTAAAAAGATTTACAAGGTAGTTGTAACATATAAGTCTAGCGCTACTCAAGCAAATCCAATGGAATATTCAGTTGATGGTAAACAGAGTTGGACAGATATAACAACTGGAGATGGTACTATAACAACTGGAGCGGGTGATAGTGATACATTGCCAACAGCTAGTGCATGGGATGTTGCAGTATTTAAACCTGCAAGTCCAATAGCATGTCAGAGTATACAGTTAAGATTAAATCTTCCAAGCTCTGGAACTTTCGAAGTTAATGATATGACAGTAGAATATAGAACTATACGTGGTAAGGAAGCATCGTAATGCCATTAAATGAAAGAGAAATGAGAAAGATAATTAATACTAAACAAGGTTCTATTGAGTTTAGTGGTAAGCCATCTGTAAATGGAATGTTAGATGGTCAAATAGCTATTGAGAAGAAATCTAATAGCCAATTAGCTCTATATAGAAAGAAGTTTGGAAAGCTATATAAGATGTATATGACGTCAAATGGTGATCAATATGTGGATAAAACATTAACTACTAATGTATTAAAGTATACTAATAAATTTATAGATTATCGTACATATACACATAATTTTACTGATGACCTACCAAATACAAAAATATATGTTCCTTGGGTTGGGCCATCGGAGCAAACAGCTTTATTAGAACCTAGAAGTAGTTATCTAACACCATTTAATATGGTATGCCATAAAGTATTTTTTAGAACACCTGCTATAGATACAGCAGCTACTGATATTGTTTTTGGTATAGAAAAAATTGATAGTGGTGATACAACTAGAGATAGCGTATGTACTTTCGATGCTACATCATCTTGGAGTGATAATACTAATTTTATAATTAGTCAATCTGATTGGAGTGCAGCTCCTTCAGTTGGGGCTGGTGACTTAATAGCCCTTACAATAACTGCAGACAATACAAATATAGTGACGAGTGAAAAACATTTTTTTATGACCTCCGTTTGGAGAGTAGAAGTAACAATATAAAGGTAATATTATGTGGATAAATAAAGGTAAAAAAGTTCCATTAATGGGTTTTCAAACAGGGGGATATATACCGGGATTATCAGGTGTTCAATTCAGGGGTGGTCTTCAAAAAGATATAAGACAAACTCAAGAAGATATAGAAGAGCAATCCGGTGATCTTGCTAAACATCAAAAGAAAACAGGCTTATGGGGTCAGGTAGGTGGTTGGTTAGGAGAGAAAGGTTTGCAATATGCTATGACCGCAGCTTCAGCTGGCAACCCTGCTTTAGCAGCTATAATGAAATCTCCATTAGGTAAGGCAGCTGTAAAAGGAATAGGTAAGGGCGCTGGTCAACTTTTTGGCAGTAAAGGAGCTGGCAAGGCTCCTGAAATAACAGACTCTAGCACTGGTTTATTAGGTGGACAATATGATATACTTAGAGATGTTAAACAGAGAAGTGAGGATGCTATAGGTGGGAAGGCTTTAAAGGCAGGTGCAAATAGATTTCTTACAGCTGGTGGAGGTGAGTATCTTGAAGGTAAATTTGATGATGTAATGAAAGATATGAGATTAGCTCAAATGGCAGGCGAAGAACTTCCTGATGCTTATGATAGTTCTACTGATGTTGGTTCAGCTTTTGATGATATTGATATTGGAGGAGATGTTGATATTCCAGATTTTAATGAATCATTTCCTGAGCTTCCAGCGGAAATTAGCTATACAGGAGGGGATATGATGACCACTCCTCAGGATTTATTTACAGGTCAAGAAGGTGGATATGTACCGGGTTATGAAAATGGTGGTAGTATATACGGAATGAATAGAACCCCTGAAGGTATGATGCAAGCTATTTATGAAATGCCTACTGAAGATGGAAATAGGTATTATTTAGGTGAATCTCATAGACCTCAACCAAGCCTAAGTACTCAAACTGCTCGTCAAAAAGCAATGCAAAGAGCCGTAAAAATGCCAGAGGACTCTATTTCATTTGAAATGGTACAGCAAATATTAAATCAACAGGCTCCAGAGCCAGAAAATAAAGGAATAAAAATGAAGAAAGGATTACTGAATCTTTTAGGATTTCAAAATGGTGGCAACGTTCCAATGTTTAACCCAATGAACTCTCATGGAGCGATAGACCAATTAATGGTTGATAATCTATATGAACAAATGCCTCAAAGAATGAGTTATACATCTCGTGGGCCAAGACTAATGGAAGTAGACCCTGGTGTTGACTATGAAATGAGGAGACCAGCCCCAGTTCAAGATGCTGAATTAAGTGATAGAGACCTTATGGATTTACTTCATGATTATGGGGCAAATGAATTTGTTAGGATATTCGGAAGACAGGATAGGAGATTAGGTATGTTACCACAAAGACATTTTAGAAGCCCTGAGGGTCTCGCTCCCAAACCTCTTCCAAGAAGGTAAATTAAGGATAGTATTATGGCAGACACAGTACCTGCAATGTTAGAACCTGGTGAGTTCGTAATCAGAAGAGATGCGGCTCAAAAGATAGGTCAACCAGCTCTACACGCATTAAATAATTTTGATAGGAATCAAGGTTCACATGGAGCCATTGATGAACTTATAGCCTTAGGTACTTTAGGTATGCAAGAAGGTGGTGAGGTAGAGAATATGTATAATAGGTTATCTAAAAGAGCTGCTCTATTTGGTAGGCAACGTTTTGAAAATGGTGGTGATGTAAAGGAACCTTTTGGACAAAGAGCTACGAATGCTATTATAAACGCAAGGATGGGTTTATTGGGTATGTTTGACCCACAATTAAAACATTTTCGGAGTGATGAGATGGAAGATGCTTCAGGATGGCAAAATGTTTTAGCTCGCGGTATGACGCATAGTGGAATGACTGAAGATATGGAAGGTTCAGAAGAAGATTTTAGAAGTTTGAAAGAAACTGAGTTTACAGAAGGCCCAATGAAGGGGGCTATTGTAAGAAATAAATTATCTGAATTAGTAAGGGATGGTGATGTAGGTGGTTCAGATATCAATGAAGAATTTTCATTACAAACAGATAAGAACCGATATAACCTAGAACCTGAACATTGGTATTCTCCTATAAAAATGCAAACAGGTGGCAATGTTAATGACCCGTTAGAGATTGATAAAAGAATGGCTGATCCTTCTATATATGAAGGTAGTACTCTTGGTGTTGTAGACGAAGATGCTACTCTTATTTCTCAATTACAAAGGATGCGTAAAGATATAAATCTATTAAAGCTACAAGAAATGCGTTATCCAGACCCTAAGATGTTTAATAAATATAGACAGCATATGGCTGAAAATAATAGCATTATGAGCCAAGAGGAAATGATGGGAATACTTGGTAAAGCAGCTAGGAAAACTCAAGGCATGTTTAAGCCTAAAGGTTATCAAGGTGGTGGGAATGTATATGAATATGGTGAATCTGAAACTGGTATACCATCATTGCAGGATATATTTAATCAAACTGGTATACAACCCAATGAAGAAAATATAGATAGATTTCAAGAATATGATCCATCAAGAGAAGAAACTAGGGTTGATAGTTATTACGATAACTTAGAAGCTGTAAGAGTTGGTGGTTCTGCTAAGACTGGAGCAGCTAGAAAAAAATCCCAAGCAACTGGTAAAGGATTTGCTGGTATGGGTGCAAGAGAAGCTGGGGTAGAGGATACTTTATCTAGCTTGATGGGTGCTCAAGAAAGAGCAGGTGAAAAAGAATATAGAGGATTATTTGAAGATATACGTGGAATGCGTGAAGACTATATGAAAGATATAACTGGACAGCTCTATGACCTAGATAGCGCTGAAGGCACTATAGAAGCAGATAGTCCTGAATATGATCCCGCAAATAACCCTCCAGGATATGAAGGTTATGGAGAACCATCTGATGGAGCATCATATACAGATACAAATGGTGAAAATTGGGTGTATGATGGAATGGCCAATCAGTGGAAAAAGGAACAAGGTGAATAAATATGGCAACTAGATTCGATGTAATAAGAAGACCTGGAGTTCAACTAATTCAGGAAGAGCCTATGTCTGCTTTAGACTCTATAGCTTCTGCTTTAGGAGATTACTACTCCCCTGAAGAAATCAGAGCTCGTAAATCTGATAGAAGAGCAGATGCTAGAGTTCGTTTAGAACAAGATAGATTTGATGAACTTAAAGAGCAAACTGATTTTAGTCAAGAACAGACACGTATAGCAAATAAAAGGCAAGCTGCATTAGATAAGCGCCAAACTACAGTATTTAATCAAGGACAAGAAGATAGGGAATTTAATATAGCCAAAGAAAATTATGATCATACATTAAATACTATGCTGAAAGATAAGGACGTGGAGGGCGCTCTTGAATTCCTAAACACATTCAATACAAGTAACGCAAGATTATCTGCCTTAGCGAAGCAAGAAGCAAAGAATTTAGGTAGAAAGAAAACTCAATTAACTTCTGCAATTAATGATTTGTCTACAATTGCACCTGGATTAACTGAGAGATATTCCACAGCTTCCTTAATGAAGACGTTATGGGATAATCCTAATGCCATAGCAGAGACTATTATGCTTTCTGAGATAGGTGAAATAACAAAAGGTAAGGAAAAAGAATATGAGTCTCGCAAGGTGATTTTAAATTCTCAGTTAGAGCAATTAAAAACAGCACTAGCTGGATCACCTGAACGAGCTGCTTTGTTAGCAGAAATAGAGGATAGTATATCAGGTATAAGAGAGTATGGTGGAATTGGTATACCTGGAGGTGGTGGTGGTGAAGATCTCCTTGGTGATGTTACTGATTTAATTAGTGAATATGACCCAGATAGAGACACAGAAGCAAAACTTGCTGGATTTGATTTCTCAACACTTTTCGAAGACCCATTTCTATCTCCAGAGGAAAAACGCAAAAAAGCATCTAAGGTTGAAAGAGCTAGGGAAAAAAATCCAAAGTATATGGCTAGTAAAATATATAGTAAATTTAATAGATTGAGTAACTTAAAAGACTCTATTACTCGATACGGAGGTGGGAAAAGAAAAAGTAAACAAAGAGAGATAGATAAACTTGAGTCTGAAATAGAGAAATACGTTAAAAGAGTATATAACCCTAAAGCATGGATTGGATTTAAAGATAAAGAAGTAAGAGAATCTTTTAAAAAGAGATTTCCTGGCAATCAGTATAATGAATTACTAAAATATTTTGACTCATTTTTCCCAGAGCATATAAAAGAAAAAGAAATGCGTAAAAAGTTTGGGGCTTTTAATCCAGATGCTGTTACTGGATGGCAAAGATTGATGGAAGAAATAGATACACAAGAAGACGATATTCCATCTGCATGGCTTGAACCTGCTGAATAATGAATAAACAAAGTTTATTACAAACTTATAGAGATAAATATCCACATCTTAATGATGTAGATGATAATGCTTTATATACAAGTCTTATACAGAAGTTTCCTCACTATAAAAATCAATTAGAGGATTATAATACTGAGTACGGTAAATCTCTATGGGATTCTATGCCAAACATGATAAAGTCTGGTTATAATAAATCTTTACAAGGAATGGCTCAAGAGATAGCAACTGGTAGAAAAAGATTTGATCTTAGCGGATATGAACCTGGTGTTATAGAGGACTTAGGCTCTGAGATATTGTCATTCTTTATGCCCGCTGATTTTGCTCTTACATTAGCTACAGGTGGTGTTGGCGCAGCTTTAGGTAAGAAAACCTTATCTAAAACTATCTTTAATAAGTTAAGAAGAAATGGCATAAGAAGTGATATGGCTAGAAGGGTAGCGAGCAATAGTGTTGCTAACTTTTCACGCCAAGCAGCATCTAGTGTTGGTGGTGGTACTCTTATGTTGGGCTCTTATCAAGGAGCTGCTAATGCATTACAACAAAAACTTGAAACAGGTGAGATAAAACCTGGTGAAGTAGTTAAAGAGTTTGGTAAGGGGGCTGTTCTTGGTGGCGTTACCGCAGGTACAGGTTCTTATTTAACAGCTAGAGGTGCAAGTAAGTTATCTAGATTGGGTGCTGAGATAGGGACATTTGGAACAGGTGCTCCATTAATGGAAGGTGAGATACCAACACCTCAAGATTATTTACATACTGCAGGAATGATACTTGGTATAAAAGGCGTAAATCAATTCCTCAAAACACCTAAAAAATTAAAACAAATCAGAGAACAAGGTACATTATTTGAATTAAAACCAGAGTATAAGATGGAAATACCTGGTGAAAAACTTGGTATGGATTATGCTAAGGCAAGTGTTGATGTAGCAGATAGAAGAAGAATAGCTAAAGAAAGATGGATTAGAAAGTCTGATAAAGGTGGTGAAGTATATATAATGCCACAGGCTAATATGGATACCGCTAAGACATATAAGGTTTACGATAAGAAGAATAAGAAATCATATAGTATTAAAAAAGAAAAATTCCATAACGAGTTTGAACTATCTGATAAGAGTTTAATGGGTGATTCTATTACTACTATGAATTATGATAGGATAAGAAAGTTAGAAAAGGAGCTTGGTTTAGATGAAGCTTCAGCGCAGATAAGAAGAAAGGGTATAACTGGCGAGGTATCACATGATGTTATACTAGGCTCAGATGGCCTTCCACTTCAAAATAGAAAAGTAAGCCTAACTGAAATGAATTCCGCTGATCTAAATTCATATAGGAATACCTTACTTAAAGAAAAACAATTACAAATATATAAAGCAGATATGCGTCGTAATGGATGGGACACTCAAGATGTATTTAAACATACATTTCTAGAAGAATGGGTTCCAAAACCTTTTAAAGGATTAGCAGCTGGTGTTATGCCTGCTGAAATGAGAGGTACTCAAGACCCAGCTAGGCGTAAATATGTTCGTGACCTTGCAAAGTATCAAGATAAATCCGTTGCCTTAACTGGTGAGTATATGACAGATATCTACGCATTAAATAATGGTACTCTTAAACCACCTAAGAGTGAATTGAAAGAGTGGCTTGACAGAGGGCTTTCTAGGAAGGAAGCTGAGAATGCTTATTGGGAAAGAATGACAGAGTTAAAAAAAGCTGGTAAATTACCTGAATGGAATAAGTTTACTGATAAAATGTTTAACCACGCTAGAGAATCTGGTATTGAAATTCCTGGTTATTATGAGAATTATGTTCCACAGATAATGAAAAGAGAGATTGCAGATATCGTATTTAATGACTTATTAACTATAAGAGAAAGAGAATCTGGTCTGATAAAACAGCAAATGAAAGCACATAATCTTAAGGAAAAACAAAGCGCAAATTCTTCCATTGATGATTTGCTTAGTACTTTTAATAATGTAGACGATTTTATAAAGAATAACCCAGAGCAAGCAAGATTTATGAATGAGCTTATAGAGAAATCATTGCGTAAATTAAATCCACAAACTAGACAGATAATAGAAGCTAATAGAAAGCAAGGTGATTTTAGCGCATTGAAGGCTTATTCATTAGTAGGTAAGACAATATATAATGATATATTTAGCACATTTGGAAATCTTGAGATGAAAAGAACTGCTAAAATGCCTGTAGAATTCCTTGAAAGAAACCTAGCATTACTCATGTCTCAATATGCAAGTAGGGCATCTAGAAGAATTGCTCAAGTAGATATGTTTGGATTAAAGGGTGAAAAGTTTGATGCATTAATAAGGAGCGTAGAGGGAAGGTCTCCACAAGATGCTAGTATAATGAGAGAATTGCATCATCACGCTACAGGGTTGATAGAATTTAGTGATAAATTTAATTACTCACCTAGAGTTAAAGAACTTTGGAAAAAAGTAATGGAATGGGAAACTGGAACTAAGATAGGTTTAGGTTTTGCTACTATTCCTAACGTAACTCAATCTATGATATCATCAGCTATGGATGCTGGATATTGGAGATTTTTTAGAGGTCTAGCATCACTAAGAAAAAAAGAAGTTAGGCAAATGATAAGGGAATCTGGGGCTACTAGTTATAGTCAGTTAGCTGAAATGCTTGGCATGAATGAGACTACTGCTTTAACCAGCGGTATTGTAGATGGATTAGCGAAGTATACTGGCTTTAAAGGTATTAATAAAATGAACCAGATAATGGCTGCTGCTACCGCTAAAGTATTTGTAGATGATCTACTTAAGATGTCTACAAAGGGTATGACAAGATCAAGAAGGAAATGGGCAAAGAGTAAGCTTGGTGAGTTGGGAGTGGATTGGAAAGTAGGTGAACTGAATTATAAAAATCCATCTGATTTAAAAGTTATTAAGAGTGCAATGGAAAGATTTGCTAGAAACACTCAGCTACAAAGAGATATACTTAAAGACCCATTAATATTTAATAATCCAAGAACTAAAATGTTTACACAATTTAAGAGATTTGGATATAGGCAGGCTCAGTACACTAAGGATGTTCTACGCCATGATATAGCTCATGGTAATATACTACCTCTTCTTAGATTGGGAATAGGTGGCTATGCAGGTGGTCAATTTGTTCATGTTGCTAAGAAGATTGCTAGAGAGTGGATATCTGGCGAAGATTATTATGATCCTAGCTCAGAAAAGACTTGGCCTAAAGACTTAACAGACCTCGTAGATAACTTAGCTGCCGTAGGGGGTCTTGGTCTAGTTGGAGATGTATGGTCTGCTGCTTTAGAAGAAGGTGGTAGTTTAACTAGAGCTATAAAGTTTATAACATTCCCCCCTATTGCTTCAGATATTGAAAATTTATTTGATAGATTTTTATCGCCAATGGAAAATGATTTCAAGAACTTACAAGGTGATGCATTAAAAAGAGCACCATCAAGACTTATGAAATTTATAGGCGGTTCAACACTTAGGGAGTTAAGTAAGAGGATAGAACCACGAGGAATGACATTAGAAAGATTAACAGCCCAAAGAAGTAGAGCTGTATCTAATATACTAGACCAATTAGAAAAAGCTTCCGAACCTGAAGATTATGATAGAGCGTTAGCTAATGTGAGGTTGTGGAATGAAGCTCATCCAATGGTTCCCATAAGTTCAGAGAGTGTAAGTGCTAGAGCAATTGTTCAACGTAAGATGCGTAGATATAAGAAAAAGGTACTAGGTTGAGGCTTTTATTATCTTTAATTTTAATAATAGGATGCCAAGACGAATTACCAGAAGAGCAAGAAGCTTTAGAATATTCCTCTGCTTCTATATGTGATTGCTATGATAGTGCAGTATTGATACTAGGAACTATGTTAGATACAAGATTATTACACGATACATATGAATCATACTTGGCAGACCAAGATGATGTTTTAATCATAGAAGGATTGAAGAATGATTTCAATGTTCTAAGAGAAGAATGCTTATCTTCCTATGGTGCTAACCTATTTGTAACAAGTGAGTGTAACTACCCTTGTGACCTAAGCTTGTTATCTACTCAACTACATATACTAGGCATACAAGTATGAGTTCTTTAAAGAATCTATACACTGGCCACGTATTAAGGCTGAATAAATACCAAAATGGTGGGGATGTAGAGCCTGTATCTACAGGTGTACATAATAATATAGATAATTTAATGTTGCAAGAAAAGTTAGATAATACTTATGATCCTGGAGTTATGTACGCTCATAGAACATTGGGGCAAAGGGTTGCAGATTGGATTCCATCTCAGCATAAAGACCCAATAAAAGCTAAGGAACAAGAACGTGGATTACAAGAGTTTATAGATTTTTTCACTCCTCAAACAAAAACAGAATTGGCTTTAGAAGTGATACCTGGTGCTGGTCTTATTAAACATGTAGCTAGAAAAGCTCCTGATATTGCTAAAATGGTTAAAAAGGCTGGTATAACATCACCTCTTACACACCACACTAGGGGCGATAGGGCTCTTAATATATTAAAAGAAGGTAGAATTAAAGGAGGTAAGGGGGAGTTTCCTGGTAAGCCATTTAAAGGAGAGTATTATGGTGCTGACAAAGGAAAGAAAAAGGTACTTGCACACGAATCACAACTTAAATCCCCAGCAGTTTCACTTACCAGAGACCCAAGTTATCTTACAAGATCACATGGTCATGTAGGTACAGATGTCTCATTTATATTTGATAGGCCTTCATTAAGGAAGTATGGGTATAAAATTGAACCATTTGCTGAATCTGGTTTTGCAAAAACACATAAGTCTTGGGATGAAGGTAAATTCTTAAGAATGAATCCTCGCTTTGAATTTGAAGAAAGAGTTAGGGGGAACTTGTCTCTTAAAGATTTAAAAATGATAAATGTAAATGATATATATCTACCTATATCAGGTAGCACAGAAGTTACCCATACAATACCATTATTAGAAGAATTAGTAGCTAGAGGTAAAAAAGGAACCCCAATTATACTTTCAAATAAATTTAAAGATAGAATATTAAGTAGGCTTAATGAAATTAAATTTGAAGATAACTATATAAAGCACGGGAAACCTACAAAAAAATATAAATCAAAATTAGAACGACATAAAATAAAAAGAAATAAAGAAAAGAAAACTTTAAAATCTTTACTAAAATTACCAAGCTATAAAGATCCTTTCAAAAAGAGTAAGCCTAAGCATTATGAGAAATGGGCAGAAGAAGAGGATTTACTTAAAGGGGATGAATTTAAAGGTTTTTGATACCCAAAACCTTAGAATGGTTTAGGTGTACCACTCACGTTATCACCTCTCTCTTTAGCTAACTGCATAGCAGCACCCTCACTATCTGCAACTAAGCAGCTATTCCCATGATACCCAACCTCACAAGTATTTGTACTACCATATCTATTCTTAGCTACTATAAGCTGTAAGTAGCAATCACTATTACCATCATCACCATATCTAGATACCCAAGGATAATGAGAAAATAATACTATCTCTGCATCCTGCTCTAGGTTTCCAGATTCAGCAAGGTCAGACAATCTAGGTAGCCTATCATTTCTATGTTCCATATTTCTATTCATTTGAGACACTAATATAACTGACATGTCATTGGACTTAGCTAACCATTTATAGTTTCTGGTAACATCACCAATCTTATGCCTTAGGTCACGTCTATCATTAGGGTGGTATTCTATTAATCCTATATGATCATCTATTACTACATCTGGTTTAATAGCTCTTATCTCTTTGAATGTACCATCTAAATCTCTAACATCATCGAACATAAATAGTTTATCTTTATATACCTCAGATATTATATTTGTGGCATCAAAAATACTATTCTTATCTAAACCTATATTACTTCTAAGGTTTCTATATTGTATATTACTACATTCCATAGCCATAAACTTTTTCATCATTTCTGTATTAGGCATCTCTCTATTAAACATAGCTACACGTTTGCCATCATGTACTAAATTACGTGCTATATTTGCAGATACTGTTGTCTTTGCATTACCAGGTCTACCTGCTATGATAGTTATTTCACCACGAGTCATTCCATTTATAACTTTATCTACTTTATCTATACCTGTTTTAATAAGCGTGGTGGATTTGAATATAGAATCTGTTGTTTTTTCTAGTAAATTATCTAAATTAAATTCCTTATTTGGTTGTAAGTTTATTATATTACCTATAGTAGTATGTGCATCCTCAAGTAATACTTGAGTCTCTTTAGAATTATCATGTATATTTTTAGATATACTATGAATTTGTCTATCAAGTCTTCTTCGTAACCAGTCACTGTGTAGTAACTTAGCGTAAGTTATTGATTTAGCTGGGGATACAACAAGCTCTACAAATCCTGTTATTTCATATATAGGAGAATAGTCTGAATTTTGTATCTCAACTGTATCAGCAATAGTGTTTGAATCTATATCTTTTTTATCTTTATCTAGCTTCAGTATAGCCTTCCAAACTCTTTGATTGAAGTCACTATAGAAAAAATCTGGACTAGGTATCCAAGACCTAATACAATCTAGCTGCTCAGAATCAACTATAATACATCCTAGTAATGCTTTTTCTAGCTCTATATTTTTCATTCATTGTCCTCTAGTTTTGGTGGTAATCTATCTAATGTTTTCTTTTCGTAAGTATCTTTAAGAGATGATTGTTCATCATGATTGGTAACCATTTTAACAAAGTACTTCATATTATATCCCTGCTCTAGGTATCCACGATTTCTAAACATGTCTATCATCCTATATAATATCTCATCATCTACATTCTTTATCTCGTTCAGTAAATAATATATATCTATTTCATCAATTGACCTTACGCTATCCATATCAATAAGGAGTTTTTCTATAGACTTCAGGGACTTTATAGAACGAGACATCTTTAATATATCTATTTGGTTTGTAAAGCTCTTCTCTTTTATAGAGCTATTACATAAAGGGCATTTTTTCTTACTCATTACAATCCACAAAATCCTTCTTCACACATAAATAACTCTTGCTGATCTGCAAATTCAACATCATCTATATGTACGCATGAACTATGTAGGTACACACCTCCTTTTCCCTTTCCTCTATCTATTAGGGAATCTCTTATGCTTTCATCTATTTTTATTATCTTATCCCAACTCTCTTTATCATTATCTTTTATTTCTTTCCATCCTTTATTACTATGATATGGACAGAACACACATGCAGATTTAGGTGGTATTGGAAAAGAATGTTTTTCAAATATCTTTATACAATCTTTACGCTCTAGCCTACTATCTATTAATGGATATCTATATGTAACACGAGGCATAGTAGATGTCTTCATTCTCTGTATCTCGTCTAAGCTTATACCTAGCCATATTTCTGTCATTGGCATTCTGTACTTAGGTTTTAATCCATATATCTTTCTTATGCTTTTTATTACAGGTCTTATTTTATAGTGGTTGGTACATTGTCTTCTAAGCATACCTGTTTTATTTGGATTATCTACAAAAGCTGGTATGCCTGCAAACCTATTAGTTTTATCCTCATCTAATAGGTCTTCATATAAATTCATTTCATCTGATACTATTATCTCTATACCGTTATTATCCTCAGCCCATTTCTTTAGTATGTCTAGTATCTCATATGTTCTAGGTAGTTCAGCACCTGGGTCTGCAAATATAGCGTAATCAGCTCTATCTATTTCCCCAAGAGAACTCATTATATACATCGCAGTACTTTGTACACCTAAGCCTAGGCTTATAACTTTCATCATGTCTTGCATGTATCACATTCACCTTCTTCGAGTCTAATCCTATTAAATATATTACTAGGCAACTTTTCATACATTCCATCTAATCTAGTATTGTAATGTCTATGGAATGCATACCTGCAGCTCTTACATCTAAACGGTTTATTTTGCGTACCTTCCCATCTTATTCTGGAAGACTTAGACTTCCTAGCATTGGTATCTTCTTCTAGGCTAAACCAATCTTCATCAAAATAATATCTTAGAGTTTCAATCTCTGCTTCAACTGCTCTTCTAGCATCTTGTTCGTATTCAGTAAGCGCTCCTCTAAATCCTAGCTTTCTGCCTCCATTTCTTTTATGTATCGTAGTAGGGTCATTAACTGATCCATTGGTATTATAGCGTATATATCTCCTCTTGATTCCTTTACCAATTGAAGGTGTGATTCCCCTACCTCTTCCGAGGGCTTCAACCATCCTGCTATCCTTTTCCGCACTTTACATTGTACGGTGTAATTTTCTATTGTTAAGTCTACTTCAGGGTGGAGTCCTAATGACCTACCATCAGAACCCCACGCTCTCTTAGAATCTAGTCCGTATTCCTTTGCTTTATTTACGCACTCTCTTTCGAACCGATTTCCTTTTGCTTTGCTTTTTGACGGCACGTTTCCTACTCCTCTTCTTCTTGAAGGGACTTTCCAGAAACTTTTTCAATCCCCTGCTCACTTTTCGTAAGAAGTTCATCTGCTCTTGCCTCCATATACTTTACATAGCTTTCCTTATCACCTCTCATCTCTAAATAATTAAAGAAGAAGTCACTAAGTACCTCTATGTGTTTTCTGTTTGTCATTGTTAAGCTTGTTAGCTCTGCTATTGCTTTTACGAAGTCTTTATTAGTGAATTTAGATTTCTTTTTTCTCACCAATTATCTCCTTCATAGTCTTTCTATGTAGCCATATAAATACTAAGCACATTGCACTAAATATATATATGTTTATTACTGCGTAGTTTTCTAACAAGATTAATAACTGTGTTTCAAATATACTCATATTACTCCTTTTAAAGCTAGGTGGCCTATTTGGAATATTAATTCCTTGGGGCCAACCATCATCATCATCATTTTTTTCTTCATCTAATGAAAATATAGACCACCATAACTTTAGTTCTTATTACTCTTCAACCTCATCCATTATCATATTGGATAAACTTATAAGCTCTTTAACCCCTCTTTCTACCCTATGGACTCTCCATAGATGACTTAGTTGAAGTGCTAACATCATTAACATAGTAAATTCCCAATAGGGAAAATACTCTGCACTAAATAATACTTCCCAATAGTATCTCATTTACTTTTCCTCTTTTTATTTTTTATTGTTATCTTTCTCCAATCAGGTACTACACCATCCTTATCAAAGTATTTATTCTCATCAGCATTAGATTGCTCTATGCAGTTAGAACAAATACCTATTCTATTACCAGTAGGCTGATCACATTCATGACAATGGAATAACATAGGCATTACCTTAACCTCCTCGCTATTTCTGTTACCACAGGTACGCTAACTGCGTTACCTAATTGTTTATATCTTTGCGTGTCAGATATATTAACCTCATTACCATTAATATCTATACCTTTAGTAGTCCAAAGGTCTGGAAAGCCTTGTAATCGTTCACATTCCAAAGGAGTTAGCCTTCTTATATGTGGCCCACTCTCAACATAAGCTGAATAGTTAGTACCATATTGCTTAGAAGCTGGCAGTGTAGAACAAATTGCTTCCTGGGTATGTACAACTCCTCCCTGCTTATCATGTATCCTATATTTAGTAGGCTTTTCAGCTATAGTATATTGCTGCATACCTGTATCTAATGTTTGTGCTTCTTTCTTACCAACTCTTCCACGTCTAGTCTTACTATTGGGTACAGCTAAGTTAATAGAATCTCCTTCTTCTGCTACGGCATATCCTTTCTTGGTTGCTTCTGGTACTTTGACCTCATACAATCCTGTCTTAGCACCCATACCACCACCATTCTTTATGGTTCTTGAAGTACCTGTTATATCATACACCCTAGTTGCTTCACTGTCTTTACCTACAGTTCCTATTTGTTTAAGACCTGTAACTACATAGGTTTCATTACTAGCATGAACACCTTTTCTATAATCAGCAGTTATTGTTGTACTAATTTTACTGACCTTCCCCGATCCTCTGCTCTCTCCAAGTATCGTAGAGCTTTTTCCGATAGGAAATACTTCTGCTCCACCTCCGCTTCCAAGATGTCCGATAATATATATCCGCTCTCTATTTTGGGGTAGAAACCAGCGAGTATTGAGTAGTTGACACTCAACGGTATAATCAAGGTCGGTAAGAATTCCGTAGATCGTAGCAAATGTTCGTCCACGATCGTGGTTAAGTAGACCTTTAACGTTTTCGAGTACAAAGTAAGGGATTGGTTTTTTAACTCCTCTGAAATATCTGAGAATCCTCGCGATTTCAAAAAAGAGAGTACCTCTGGTGTCATCAAAACCTTTTCGTCTTCCAGCCACGCTAAATGCTTGACATGGAAATCCTCCAGAAAGGATGTCAATGTTATCTGGTAAATCTCTTTCGGGTCGAATAGTTGTAACATCTTCTAACTCCTCAGCGTTAGGATAGTTATATCTATAAACAGACTTAGCATACTTATCTATCTCTGAATATCCTACCCATTCAAATTCATATCCTGCTTCTTCAAAGCCTTTATGGAATCCACCTACTCCACTAAATAAGTCTAGTAGCTTCATTTATTTTCTATATAAATCCGTATATACTCAGCGTATTTCATTGGCAGGTCTTGATCATATGCTCTAGGGTGCAATCCATTAGCTACTGCATGTTTAGTTCTTGGGCCATTAGCTCTTAACCTTAATTTATATCTATCTCTATTTAATCCTTTCTTTATTAACCCTAATGTTATTTGACCTTCTTCATTATTTGGTATTCTTATTTGAAATTTCATTTATTCTCCTTTAAATTTTGGGGTGTTTAAAGGTACACCCCTAACCTATCTACTACCACCTAACCAAGTGTGAAACAAACACTATTTTATCAATCGGTACTTTGCAAATCCTTTGGAATTATCAGTGATAATATCCATTCCTTTGCTATGTCTAAGGTAATGTATAATAGATGCTAACCTCATTACTTTAAAATTATTCCACGCATTAACAGGGTGTATTGTTTTACCCGCATTTAGCCAAGTTATTATTCTTTGTGTTTTACTTTTTCTTTTTCTAGGCATTATGTCTCCTTGTTATATCTCTCTCTTAAATCCTTTATTAGGTTGTTGTCTTCTGATATAGATAGTTCATATACAGATTTATTTGCAGTATATTTTTTTGATGTGTTTATCATTATTGCTAAACCTTCTTTCCACCCAAATTTATCTGTGAATGTTCTTTCTATCTCATTCCATTTCTCGATTTCCAATAGGCTCTCCTCCATATTCTGAATATAATCTACTGGGGTATACCTCCTCTTCTTCTGGAGACATACCCTCAGATAGATTACGCTCTGCTATTTCGTTGTACTCTTTCTTCAATCTACTTAAAAGATTATCTATTTCCTTTGATACTACCATAGACTCACCTCTCTCTTTCTCAAGAGATTTAACAATGAGACTATATTCACTATTAGTGATCTTCATTTAGAAGGGTACATCAAATACTTCACGCTTACCTTCTGCCCATTTAAAGACAGAAATAGCCTTCGGTGTTGTTACTTCCTCTCCTTCTCTATTAGTCCATTTATCATGAACCACCTTTATAACAACAGGTGCTCCCTCTGCCTGATCTGAAGATAGTAGCGGAAGTGAGTATACCTTATTTCCATCTACCTCTTTCTCTTCTGGTGAGATATTTAGACCATCTAATAGGTCTTTATATCCTTTATTTGAACCAGAATTAGAAGAAAGATTTGGGTATTTATCAGGATTAGGTTCTTTAAATCTAAAGAAACCTTTAGACTTAACATCTCTACCTGCGAAACCAGGTTCGGATGATTCCTTAGCTATAACAAAGGTTAAGTTGTATATATCAGAAAGAAACTTTCCTTTAACTACAACATTCTCCTTTATAGATAGCTCTTTGACATGGGCGAAATAACTACCCTCTGGTAATTTCTCTCCACCTGTATCTAGTAGTGGATCATAGTATGATGTACCACCAGACATGTCTCCGAGAACAGAATCTACAGAACCTCTGTTACTTTTAGACTTGTCGTCTGTTGCGAAAATGCTCATTCATTCTCCTCTTCTTTTATTATTTCAATTCTAGCTAGTACCCTCGAAACATCTCCTCTTTCTACTTCACCATTATCGACCTTACGAGTTATCTTAGCTTTCCATTCCTCTGAAAGACCTTCCATTGCTTCTGAGATAGTAGCTCTATCTTCTTCTGTTAATGTAACATCTTCCACTCTGTTTCTATAAACATCATCAGCTATATTAAGATACATATTAAATGCCTTCTTAATACAATCTGTATTAGCTGCCTTTATATCATTACCTATATCAACGAATCCGCCTCCCTCTTTTCTAGTCTGTATTCTATGTGCTGCTGTACAGTCTCCAGTTCTCCATATACCTCCATCAAACCACTTTAATCTACCATGTACCATAAAGGCTTCACTGCCTAATGTCTCAGTTTTTATTACTTGCCAACTCCAACCTGGATAATGCTTATCTGCAACATCTCTCATATAAGAAAACTCTACATAGTCAGCACCCATCTTATTCTTAATGAAAGATTTAGGTGTATCTATATTAGAGACATTATTATGTGTACTCATTATCACTTCTGGTAGTGGTATGCTACCATTAGGTATGAGGTCAGCCAATGAGTAGTCACTCATGCTTCTCCTCCTTCACTTTGTGAAAGTATCTCGAATAAACTCTCATCCTCTTCTGCTAAAGTACTAGCATAATCTAATCTATCTTTAAATCCCTTGAGTTCATCATCTGGATTAGCTACTACATGCATCAAATTACTTAATGCTATCTCTAATTGAAGTACTCTAAATTCTAGCATCGAGATCTCTTTTCTTAAGTTACTTGGTTTCTTTCTTTTCTTTATACTCATACTATACCTTCGTTTACGTATGGACAAATATCTCTTACGTCGCAATAGCTTTTACACTTATTACCTCCCCATCTTTCTTCTTCATTACATATATCTGGTAACTCTTTATTTTTTAATGCATGTAATAGTGCATCTCGTTTTGTAAGAAACTTTTCCAACAGGTGATCATCATGTATCAAGGGAACTTCTACTAGGTAAATGTTCTGGTTGACACCCCTAGATGTGGCTACCTGTACACCACCATCTCTAACTGTGGCTTGTATAAACATCTTCTCTACAGGATATCCATTTTGTTCTAGTAGATACCTATAGAAATTAAGTTGCCACTTCCAGTCTCCAAAATCTGCCTTCTCAGGATCATTGTAAAATATCTTTACTTGTTTAGGAGTCCCTCTTTTACCCCACTTACCACTCTTCCTATATACCTCAGTGGGATGATTATCTGTATAATGTTGTATACCTAATAATTGTACTACTTTATATGATCCTACATTCTTATAATCTATAAGATGTTTTCTCTTGGCATCATATAGGTCTAGTATACCAGTTATTCCTAGCTCCTCTAATTTTAACTCTGATTTTAGGTGGCTAATATCTTCCGCTGCTGTCTCTAGCTTTAAATGATGTAGAGTTCCTGCAAGAGAAAATGCATTACCTTGTGGGTTTATATAGTAATCTTCTGTTCTTTGTAGGTAAGCCTGGCAAGTACCACTTAATAACTCTGTTGTAGATGGCTTCCTATCGGGATCTCTCTGTTGTGACATATGTATTAAAGTGGGTAGAGTTATTCCCATCCTCTCTACATCTACATTACCCTTATGAATATCTTCTATACTTACCTTATCTCCATTAGGGTATTTAAAACCTTTTAATGGCATTTATTTGGCCCCCTATCTTCATTTAATATACAAACTTCAAGGGCTTTTACACAAGACTTTTTTGTAGATTTATTAACTTTTTTAGCTTGGTTCTTTGATACGAACCTTGCTCTTCTAATTATCTCCATTACTTCTTCTTCTGTATTTTCTTCTAATAACTTTTTAAATATTCCCATTAAAAACCTCCATTAATTATTAAAGTATTCTTTTACTGTATTACGATACTCTACCCAGTAAGGCATCTCATGATTATCTGAAAACAGTATAGTTCTTTCTACTACATAGTCAAATATTTCTCTATCTATACCTATCATCCTACGCATTACAGAGAGTCTAGTTCTATCTGTAGAACCTTCGAGAAAGAAATCTCTATGTTCCCACTTAGCATCCCTTGATAATTTTATACCAGTCTCTACTATAGATTGACATATCTTAATCCAATTAGTTATCTTTGTTCTATTAAGAGTTCCAGAGTGATATCTAAACTCTATACTTCCTAGATAGTAACGGGCATGTATATTTAATCCTATATATCTAGCATCATTATACTTATCTGTACTAGGACTACTACCTGCTTTTTCATACCATTCACTTATAAACTGATTCTCGCTATCTATAGCTCTAAGATTATCTAAGGACATAGGTATGGGTCTACACCAATTAGAATCTTCCCTACTAGGTGGCATCATCATATACACATACTTCTCTACATATGAACCAACTATAGCTATAGAGACTAAGTCTTGCCAAGTTGTATCAGTAGCGTCTATATGTACATGCAAACCACAACTCTTATTAACTACTCCACCATATTCCCTAGACCAATCTATAAGGTTATCTATAGTTTTTTCTAGATTGATTCCATTAGAAGGCATAGATACCCACTCAACAGCTTCATGATCCTCTATTCTATTTATACTACCATCAGATGTAAGATTCCAATTCTCTGGAGACCTTAAGTTGTCTATATATTTATATAAACACTCAGCTTCTATTCCTACTAATCTATCTTTACAATTCTCATCTGGATTTGTATTAACTCCAATAGATAATGGTTTATTGTCTCTTACGAGCTCTGGGCCATCATGATTTTCATAACAGTACTCACAGTAATATTCATCACCAACTCTATTAGAGTATTCAAAATAAGCAGCATCTCCACAAGCCTCGCACCAAAATCCATAATCACTAAAACAATCTTCGCAATAATGATCCTCTTGTATGCATGATGTATGTTCCCAATAGAGTATATCATTACAGCCCCTACATTCTGTATACTCATCATAGCAAACAGAACATATAGTACCATCTACTGATTGATAACTCTCTTGTACATCATCATAATCATCGTGGCAATGATTACAGTTAAAACCTATAGGTTTTTTCTCTTCACTCATTATCTTCTCCTATGAAATGCCAGTATAGGTACTCATAACACCTATTAGTAGGCTATTAAAAACTCTTATCCAACCAATATCTTTTAAGCATCTATATAATTCATCCTCTATATCATTATTCTTAACATCTTTATCTATCTTCTTACCACCAAGTTGCTCTATCTGTTCTTTTAAGAACTCTAGATATTCTTCGTAACTATGCTCAGAGAGAAAAGGATTTCTTTTAGCTCTCTTATACAAAGTCTCTATTACATACTTCTTAGACTTAAATCGAACAGGATTCGGTAAGCCTAAGAGTAGGACTTTTTTCTTTGACATTATTATCTCCTAATAGTGTATTGTCAGCATGTGGTTTACAATCTACGCAGACTCCAAAACCAGAGGAGGTAGTCATATCCTCTTCATCTACATACTCATCACACCAACCACATTTTACTACCTCTCCTTCATTTATGCAACTAGTACATACATAACAGAACTTATCATAAGTCCATTTTAATTCAGAAGCAGTATATTCTTCTTCGCAATATTCACAACTACTAACCAATTGCCCCTGATCATTTAACCTATGCTCTGGGGTAGAGTATTCATTATCGTCTTTCCAGCAAGTATAACACATCTCATCTTTATATTCAACATCTCCACAACCAACACAGTAGTTATCATAGCCTTGTATATAATTAGATGTATTAGTACTCTTAATTGTACTAGAATTATTATAACTTCCAGTACATCCATAGTAGTTATATGATGAATGTTGACTTATTGAGTAGAAATCTACATCTTCAAAGAAAGGTTCATTAGTAAACTTATCTGTATTAAATGTAAATATCTTATCAGCTACTACCCCACTTGTAGATATCTTAAGACCAGCTCTCTTAAGAGCCTGTTTCATTATCTTATCAGTAGAAGCCCAAAATAAAACCTTAGCTTTTTTCCAATAAGCTATACACATTGGTCTATTATCTTCTCTAGCTAAGTGTATTACTTTGTTACTATCCTTTACCCAGGTAACAGCAAAGTCTCCATCTATATCTGTAAATGCATCTTCCATCTTATTCCTATTAAGAGATGCGAATATCACCTCCGAATCCACTTGGACTTCTTTACCCATAGAACTAGCTATCTTGTTATAATTATAGATAACCCCATTATGAGCTCCTACAACTTCACCTATAGTGAAGGGATGTGCATTTCGTATGTTTACAGTCCCATGTGTAGCTAATCTAACATGACCTATGACTATGGTAGTATTTCTACCTACATCCCCTAAGAGGCTATTCCAATCTTCAGAATTAACTAAAGTGGAAGAATCAGATAGAGACTTATAAGTCTTTCTAGTATTTGGAGTCATAACTGCAAAACCAGTACTATCTTTACCTCTTACAGAAGATTCATCAGCTAGATTAGTTAGTACATTCCTAAGAATATCTATCTGTTTGTCACTTTGGCTATCATGCTTCTTAGCAAAGCCAAATATTCCACACATATTATCTCCTTTATTTTATGCTACACTTCGTAGCGTTTTATTTTATCTTCAATATATTTTAGAGCAGATTTGCCCCCTATATTTTTTATTACATCAAGACCATGCTCATCTCTTAAGACCATGTCCTTAATTCTTCTCCATTTCTTATCATTACGCTCCAAATTCTTTGCAGCTGTCATTATATTATTGCATAAATGTATCCAATTAACGATAGGAGCTGTAGATATAGAACCCTCATGGTATCTAAATTCTATTGTTCCATGAAAGAACCTGGAGTGTATATTTGTTCCTCTATATCTAGAATTATTATATTTATCCTCGCTAGGATCAACATTAGATAGTTCACGATAAGAGAAATTAACTAAATCTCTTAAATTATTTATAGAATCATATATATAGTTATTACCTATAGGTTGCCCGTAATCTTTATCTATTTCTTTACAATAGGTACTCTTTCTCCTAACTTCTGGTAGGGATTCAATAATTGAAGGTTCTATACAGTTTATTATCATTAAGAGATTTCTAAGCTCTCTCCATCTAAAATCTCTAGCATCCATATGTACATGAATTCCACAGCTACTATCTATCCAAAAATCTTGATCTCTAGATGCATTCTCAAGTTTAAGTAAGCCAGCTTCTATATAATCACCTCTCACTGGTCTTATATTCTTAAATTCTACTCCACCATCATTTAGTGATCCATCCTGTACAACTCTCCAATTTTTTGGAGTCCAAACATCATCTACTGGATGCATATCATCACCATAGTCATTAGGAGTTATTACCTCACTCTCTACGCTTACATACCTATTAATATTATGTATATGAGTTGTATATGGAAAATGATCTTCTATATTATTAAATCCATTAACAGGTGTAGCAAGGCTATTACTTAGAGTTGTATCATAACAGGTATTACAAAGAGTCATTCCATTATATCTATCAGAGTTCTCAATTAGCTTATCATGGGCTGAAGATAAATAGTCCCATCCTACATCTAAACTACAATTTATATCTACAGTTGTTATATAGTAACACTTTGCACATGATATAAAAAGATGATCTAAGCAACTATTACATGTATTTTCAACTCCAGCTTCCAATAGTAATTCCTTAAGATAATTAAATCTTTCATCTGAAAATAAATCTCCTAAATAATGCTTCTTAAATTTCTCAGCTTCACAAAAAGAGCACTTACTTTTTCTATTTAATGCACAACCTCTACATAAGTATTGATCTTTATAGCTATTATATGATGTATTATAATGTTGGTTAGTAGCTATATTACAACTATAACAAAAATGTCTATTATTTATTATAGTTAAATGACAATGGTCATAACATTCTCGTATAAAATCAAATACCTTATTAGGTATATCTCCAAAATCATCATATACCTCTATTTTCATATCTCCTTCCGGTGTTCCTGGCTCACGTGACTGAGCAGCTATTTTCTCATATCTTCTTGCAAATCTATTAACTAGCCTATGATGTGTTAGCTCTGTAAATCTATCTATATAAGTATAATCTCCTAACCTAAGGAGGTCATTATAAATCTTATAATATTCATCCATAGGAAAACCATCTATATTAAAATTAAGTCTACCATATGTATCGCATGCACCTTCTGTTTGTATAAAATTATACTCTATTATCATTCCTCCAACATTACATTCAAATTCAGTTCTTTTATATATAGAATTAACTCCTGGGAAAGGTTTGAGGAATACAAGGTCTTCTATTCTAGTGGCAAACATTATATCACTATCTCCAGTTGACCTTAATACTATATTTGGTATCATTATATTATTCTGCTCCAGTGGAAATACATACTCAACAACTCCTATATCATTCATCCCTTGAAAATCTGGATCAGGCTTACCTACACTAACATTATTTATCTTTTGATATTCTGAATTTGTAGCAATATCTCTAACAGCTTCCTGGTAATCATTGCAATGATTATGTAGTGATGTATCATTATCTGATTCTCTCCAAGTGTAAAGCCTAGAATATCCTAAGAGAAAAGCTTTATTTCCAACTAAAGACATCTTTTACCCCTTCTATTATTAATAAAAATAAATCCTTAAATTTAAGACCTATACCTAAATACAGCAATGTCATTAGACTAAAGTGATGTTCTCCACAAGAGCCTAGCAGGTGATGTAGTATCTCTTTCATCCTATACTCCAATATACTTTATCTCCATACTCTTTAAACTCTAGCATCTGCTTCTTAGTATTGTACATAACTAGAGCAGAACCTCGTACTAGAATCTCATTAGAGTTTTTAAACTCTATAGGTTGGTATGTGTAGAACTCTCCATAATTCTCTTTTAGGTAGTGTGCTATAAACCATCTATTACCATATCCTCCTACTTCTTCTGCAGTGAAGTCACTAATACCTCTCCAATCTCTTATCTCTGCTGTCATTTACTTCTCCTCTATATTATACTTAAGTGCTAATGTATTCCAAAGTATATAGAAAGCTGTAAGAGCAGCAGTTCTATCTACGGGATTAATACCATCAATTATATTCAAAGACATATCTCTAGCCTGGAATATGTCATCTGCATTAGCAAATAGAGGTATAGGCTTAACTACATCCTTACCATCTCTTAGTATTTCACTATCTTTCATTCTTTAACTCCTTCATTTTTAAACAGACAATAATTATTATTTATCTTAAAATTTCTCCGATCACAACAACTTAGAGCTGAAAACTTCATTAACTCTATAATTTATCTCTACTACAGCTCTGATCTGTCTATTATAGTTATTTCATCCTCATGGATCACCCAACTACTATCTACACCTACTACATCATTTTCTATTACCAGATAACCAGTCTCTTCTAATGTTTTAAGTTGATCACTCTCCAATATAATAACTCCTACTTTATCATCATCTTTATTATGTCTAAAGTAATCTAATATATCTCTTAATAGACTTCTCATTTTTACCTACTCCTTTTTTATATATAATTAAAAAACCAGACGATAACTACCAACTCCTATTACCATGTCTTTTCACGAGGATGGAGAACCTTAGGCTCTATTTTCTTTCTACTCCTGGTTGGCGTTGGGCCAAATTTCCTTCTGGCTCTCCTTATCCTCTTCTCATCTAACTCCAGTTGGCGTGCCTTCTCTTCTAAATTAAGTATTTTATATAACTCACCATATTTAACAGATATCTTTTTATCTCTATCATGTATCTCAAAATCTTTACCATCTCCTATAGCTCTTCTATAGGGGCCTCTTAATATTTTAAATATTACCTCTAAGGTAGGTAGAGGTATACTATAATCAAAATCAGTACCTTGCAGCTCTAAATTAAATCCTCCCTTAAAAGGCCTGGAGATAATAGCCTTCACTACACCTCTACTATCTACATCAGCAGTTCCCAGGTATTTATTAATGGGAGTATATTTACTGTTATATTTTTGCTTCATAATTTTAACTCCAATATTTAACTCTGAAATTTTCGCACAGACGATAACTATACTTTATCATTATATATTTCGTTAACTAGCATTGTGTGTGCTTCATTCATATCTATAGCAATGATGAACATATCATCTTTATCATCAAGATGTACACCTCTAGGCCCTTGGCCGTCCCCGAAATAAGTAGTAGATATGATCGCATAAGCTAATTTGTCTTTAAGTGGTGAACGCTTATGTGTGGTCTTAATTACTTTAAATTCTTTCATATTATTTCCTTAATGTTTAATAATGAGTGAATAAAAAAATAGGGAGAAGTTAATCTCCCTATCTTTTATTTCGATCAGGTTACTTTTTACAGTTAGGTTGAACCTCTGTGACTGATGTTCCGAGAGCTTCAAGAGTCTCGTTCCATTCATCCATAAGATCAGGAGTTAATGCTGCTTGGAATGTTTCCCATGCGTCCTTTATAGATTTAGGTGCATTATCCATCTTATTAGTTCGTGGAGTAGAGACATCTAATCCGGTTTCATTAGTTACATGACGGGCGATCTCTTCATTGGTCATAGTATTGATTTGATCTCCTACCTGATTTTGAGCTATTGCTCTAGCTTGTTTCATGGTTAGTTTCATGATGTTGATTCTCCTTTATGAGTATCGTTTTTGTTATTAGTAGATACACCTAGCTCTGAAACGGTCTTTTGAGATTGAATCTCAATAAGCAAGTTGTCAGTTTTAGGTGAATTTCTCATGCCATAAATTACGAATTTGTGGGGCCTACGCAAGAGAATTATGTAGTTAATATTTTGTAGTTATATTACCCAGGTAGCTAGTTATTGTCTGGTTTGATGATAATGAGACTCAGTCTCAATAATAAGTTATTGTGATCTGATGAGATTGAGACGCATTCTCAATAATAAATACAGGAGATAGAGGCCAGGAGTTCCAACGGTGGAGAACTAAAACGGGTTTTTCAACCTAATTAGGAGAACCCATTTAGGAGATGCCCGCCCCCCAACCGCGCAATATAGACTCACACACATTGTAAGCCAATTTTATAACTTTTACTGAGTGTATATCAGTATGGGGCTATTTCTCTATTTTTTACTTTTATGATCTTGAATTGTCTAATATCGACTGATTTGCCGTATTTTAGCCAATATATAGCATTTTCTGCTTCTTTTCTCTCTGTAAAGGTTTGTATAGGGTAATTCTCATTTATTTTAGGAGTGAAGGCTTTCCCTCTAATCATGTACCAGGTCTCATTTTCTCTTTCTTCTACTATTCCGTACATTTTTCAACCTTTTTTCTTTATATAATATACATATTTGTGCTATTTTAACACAAGTCTTTTTTAAAAATATTGTAAATTGGGTTTGAAGTGGGGTGTGTGTATAGCTTTATTTGGCGATATTTTGCCGTTTTAAAGCTAAAACTAGTATTTTACGGGTATATTACCGTATTATGTCGATTTTAAACGGTTTTGACGATTTAAAGCCTATTTTGCTATTTTGTACATAATATAAATGATCTAATATCTCGTGTTCTGCCTCATTTCCACGTACTCCTGCTACCATAGTTACCTTTTCTACCTCATATCCTTTATCCATTGTGTCTTCTATTTCTTCCCATTTTACATCTTTGAACAGTTTTTCCATATTTGGTAGCTCATTTTGAAACATTAGGGGTAATATAGTTAAATATCCTATCATTTAAACTTTTTTTCTTTTTATATTACGTTAGTAATATATTTCTTTTTTTTATAAGTATATAAGTTATATATGTACTTCGGGTTTTCCTGCCCTGTAATATACAAACTAGATTCCCTTATTACAAGTATTTTTTTAAAAAACAGAAGAAAAATCAATTTTATCTTGCATTAAAGACATATGATTAGTATATTATGTCTCAGTATATGGGCAAATTACGAAACATTGCTAGACATCATTGTGCTAATTGGAATGTTGGTAAATGCTTAGGGTGCGTATTGAAGGAGATAGATGATAGGGTAGTGCAAGTAGTAGACTCGGAATTAGCAGGAAAAGACTGTATTGTTGAGGAAGGATGTAGTTACTTTGATGAATTTGTGATACCAGGAATAACTGATGAAAGACAAAGAAGAGAAGCGGCGATTTCGAAGAGAGTTTCGTAAAGCTGTTAGAATAATAGACCATGTTAGGAAGAAAGAGCTTCCTGTAAAGGCATATGTTATGCGAGAAAAAGTGCCACCATGGTAAAAAAAGGAGAGAGAATGAAGTTGGTGATAGGTGGACATGATTACGATATTGTAGAGATGCGTGATCAAACAAAGGATGGTAAAGACCTTTTGGGGTTACATGACCCTAAATCGAATACTATATCATTAGATGTTGATATGGCTGATACTAGAAAGCATGAGACATTATTACATGAAATAGTTCATGTGGTATTGATGAATGCTGGGTTTAGCGACCATGATGAGAGTTTGATAGATGCTATATCAAATGGATTTTTACAACTTGGAGTAGGGGAGTATGTATGGAAAAAAGCAAAAAGCTCATCATAGACCAATGTGAGAATGATTTTCCACAGAGTACTGCAGAATTTCGTAGTGTTCTTGAGGAAATGTATGAGTTATTCGCTAAAAAGCAGAATGACTATGGCCCTGGCAATATAGCTATGGGAACTATGCTTGAGACAGAAGAAGAGATTCGTATGAGTCTTATGGGCATAATAGTCAGGATGAATGATAAAATAAATAGATTAATAAACCTTGTAGTTAAAAAGAATAAAAAACCTGAGAATGAGTCAGTTATTGATTCATTTATAGATATTGGTAATTATTCTGTTATGGCAAGAATATTATTGGAAAGGAAATGGGGAAAATAATTAAAATACTTTTATATTGGATAGAAGCTTTGGTCTTGATATTGTTCATTAAGATCATTAGGGGGGTGTCATGAAAATAAAGAAGGCTATCGTGACACCTGATAAGCATTTTCCATTTGAGGATAAACCCGCTATAAAGGTAGTATGTAAAGCTATTGAGCTTGTAAAGCCCGATATATATGTAGACCTTGGTGACACTGGCGAGTGGGAAAGTGTATCTCATTGGCAATGGAAAAAGAAAAAGAGACCACCTTTGGAATATCAACTTCCTTTTGTCTATGATGAGATAGAAGCAGTTAATAAAGGAATGGATGTTATTGATAAGGCTCTAAATAAAGCAGGAACTAAAGAAAGACACTTTTGTGAGGGAAATCATGATGACTGGCTTAACAGATTTGTCGAGGAAAATCCTTTTTTGGCTAAGGAATTCCTCGTTAAGAATGCTCTTAATCTTAAAGACCGTGGTTACAAGTACCATAAAATCGGAAAGATGCTTAAAATTGGTAAAATTAATTTCTATCATGGGCATCATTTTGCTGGAATTAATCACACTAGGAATCATCTTCTTAGGCTCGGGGGTAATGTTATGTATGGTCATCATCATGATATTCAGCAAAGCTCTGTTACGCACATTGACGGGGTCAAATCGGCTTGGTCGATAGGGTGTTTAAAAGATATGACAGCTGAAGCAAATGAATGGTTGGGTAATAGGCAGCATAATTGGCAACATGCTTTTGCTTTGGTACATTTCCATAGAAATGGAAACTTCAATGTTACTGTTCATCAGATAGTGGATGGTGTTACAGTAGTTGAAGGAGAGACAATTAACGGCAATTGAAGAAAAGGACTATCAATGGAGTGGATCACATTGTTTATGCTGATCAAGCTGATTTTCGCAGTACCTACCCCTACACCGATCTTGTTAAAGATTGGAGAGAAAGTCATGAAGAAGATTGGATTCTTACAGATGACGGTCAGGTCTGTCAAGTCTTAAAGAGAGGTGTTTTAAGAAATAACAAAGCAGGTAAGACATATAGTAACTATATTAGAACAGCTATAGGTTCTTTTGTTTGCAGGAAGAATATTAAGATAGAAGGTGAACTTAGAAAGAATATATATACATTAGGTAAGGGTGATAAGACAGCTTATGAGATAAGAAGAGATAGGAAGAAACCCACTAAAAGAGAATTTCTCTTCGCTAAGTATGTTGCGAAGGGAGATGATATGGTGGATGCCTTTCTTAGGGTATATCCATCTCAAAGTAGGGACTACGCAAAGCAAGAATCTCAGATTCTAATGAATACAAAAAGGATAAGAAATTTGATCAGGGAAGAAATAGATAAGATAATGAACGAGGCAGAGATAACGCCTCTATATATCTTAGAAAAAATGAAGGGTATCATCGAGTCAGATGAGTCTAAGGATAGTGATAAGGTCTCTTTATTGAGGGAGTTGGTTACTATAGCTGGAATGAAGGATACAGATAAGCGCTCAGAGTCTGTTACTGTATTTCAAGGATTCTCACCTGAACAACTTGATGCTATCGGTGGAAACAATGTAAAGAAAATAGCGAGCGGAAAAAGAGAAAAAGAGGTCTAATGAACCTTTTCGAGATATGCATACAAGTTCTTAATGATGCATCAGAAGGTGGTCTTAATTTTGATAACGATACTGATCGTGAGAATATAGCTACTGATATATACGAGCTGTATTATGAGAGCAGTAAGCTTATTGATCAAAATACATATCCAAATAGTGGATACTTTATTGATGTTAAAGACTATTACTCTGATGAGGTATCACATACAAGATTTGTAAATGTAGATGAAGATTGATAAATTAGCTGTATATGGAACACTTAGAACTGGTTACCGTGATACTTGGAAGGTAGATGGTTATCAGATAGTATTTCCAGGACATCATGACTTTCCAGCTGCCCTTATGGATAAGAACGCAAAGGAAGCAGTTGTTGAGGTAATTGATGTTGATGATACAGATCTGCATGGATATGACAAATATGAGAGTATAGATACAGGTCTATACGAAAGAAGAAGAGTAGATGTATATAATGATAGTGGGGATGAGTTAGAAGTTTGGATGTATATCATTGGGCCTGCTCTTATGCAGTATAATAAGGTTTTTGAATTAGTTCCTGAACAGGATTGGTTATCAAAAAGAGCAAAGAAAAGAAGAATGTCAATATAAATAAGCATAATGTATCTGAAAAAGAACGTGTGCTTGAGTTAGCTAGAAAGGATTTAATAGCTTTTGGACAGCTATTTATGCCTGAGGACTTTATGAAGTCTTCACCAGCGCCTTACCATTATCAATTAAATGAACTTTTATTAAACAATAAAAGAAAGCGTTGTTGTATTATATTACCCAGGGGTCATTCTAAGTCTACGTTAGCTAAAGCAGCTTTAATGTATCATTTATATTTCAATCCAGAAGGTAAGAAGGAATTCATAGCTTGGGTAGCTGAGGAACAATCTCAGGCTATAGACCATATAAAATATATACAAAATCATATAGAAGTAAATCCTGCTCTTAATTATTACTTTGGAGACCTTAGGGGTTCTAAGTGGACTGAAAAAGAATTCACAACTAGTAAGGGAGATAGAATAATAGCTAAGGGTACATCTCAGAGATTACGTGGTAGGTCTCAATTAGGTCTTAGATATACTAAGATCATTCTCGATGACTTTGAATCAGAATTAAATACAAAGACACCTGATAGAAGAAGAGAAATAAAAGAATGGGTAATGTCAACTGTAGAGCCAGCTTTGGAAAACTCTGCTGATAATGAAGGTTCAGTATGGCTGATCGGAACTATTGTTCACTTCGATTCTTTTTTACAAGGTATATATGATGGATATTTAGAAGCTAAAAGGGATAAGAGGAAGTATGCTTGGGATGTTATGTATCATAAGGCTATAGATGAAGATGGAAATGTTCTTTGGCCGTCATACTTTTCTAAATCTAAACTAGAAGATATTAGAAGAAGGTTTGAAGATGTTGGATTAGTCCACAAGTTTGCCCAAGAATATCTCAATGAAGCTAGAGATTTAGCAAATGCTAAGTTTAAAACAAATAGATTAGAATTCTATGATCACGAGTTTGTTGCCAAGAATAACTTTGCTTATCTTATAAACAGCGAGGATGCTATACCAGTAAATATTTATATTGGTGTTGATTTAGCATATGAAGCGAATGAAGGTAGTGATTATCAAGTTATAATGGTTATTGGCGTTGATAGTGATAGGAATTTTTATGTTGTAGATTATATGAGAGAGCATATACCTTTATATGAAATGCCTGAAAAAATATTAGAATACGCTAAGGAATACTCTCCTGTTAAAAGAGCAAATGTAGAACATGTTGGAGCGCAGGGAATTATTAAAGATGCTGTAAATAAAATGGCAGCTAATGATAGAAAGGTAGCCCCAGGTATAGCATTGGGTGTTAGACCACCGACTCAAATCAAAAAAGAAGATAGGCTTGAATCTTTATTATGTCCTATAGTTAATAGACGTAAGTTATTTATAAAAAGAAAACAAACAGAATTAGTAGATGAGATGTTCCAATTTCCTAAGGGTAAGAATGATGATGTCTTAGATGGTCTTTGGTATGCTATTAACAATGCTCGCCCACCATCTAGTATAAAATTTGATGCTGAAAAATTTGACGAAATGATGGAAAGAAAAGATAAGGCATCTATTAAAAGAAAAGTGGTTTCATGGATGACAGGACAAAGAATTTAAAAAATTTCTTGCAATAAGCGACTTTTGGTGTTATATTATGTGCGTATACAACTAATTAATGGGGTAGATTATTTCTAGTATAAGGGAACTTGAGAGTACGCAAGTCGATCACTCTGAAGTTAATAAGCAACTTTGGCAATCTTGGAGAGATTCTAGAGTAAATTGGGATACTGAGTCAAGAGATTCCATAGATTTTTTCTTAGGTAATCATTATAGCCAAGAAGAATCAGAAGCATTAAGAGCAGTTGGTCAGGGCGATTTTGTCATTGACCGTGTTTATGCTGCTGTTGAAAAGCTTAAATCACTTTTAACATCACGGTCACCTAAGTTTAGTGCAGTCGGCAGAGAAGACTCAGATAGTCGTTTAGCACTTGTTTGGAGAACTCTACTAGAGTATATATGGGATATTTCAGAGGGTGATACTCAATTCAAGCAAGCAGTTCATGATTACGCAACTGCGGGAATTGGATACTTTTATGCATATATAGACCCAGAATCTGACTATGGGCGTGGTGAAGTTAAATTCACATATCTTGATCCATTTCGTGTATATGTTGACCCAGCTTCACGCAATAGACATTTTGATGATGCATCTGGTATTATATTATCTACTATATTAACAGAGGATCAAATATTAAATTTATATCCTAAAGTAGAAGAATACCTAGGTGATATTGAGACTTATTCTCAAGAAGAGGATTACCCGGCATCTACTAGAAGAAATAGTTCTGTATCGTTTACTCCAGATATTGTTCACGATAGAGATCATCATAGGTTGGATAGATATAGGATACTTGAAAGATTCACTAAAATAAAAGTTCCTTTCTATCGTATATTTAATAAAGAGAATGGCTCTGAAGCTATATTAAATGATGAGCAATATAATCAGTTCATTGAAAAGAATTCATTATTATTAGAAGCGGGATTAGTTGAAATAGTACAAGTACCGCAAACAAGGATAAAGATCTCCGCAACAGTAGGAGACGTTTTATTATATGAGAGTATACTTAATACTGATATATATCCTATAGTTCCAGTTCCCAATATTTGGACTGGCACACCGTATCCAAAATCAGATATAAGTAAAATAAAAGACTCTCAAAGATTATTAAATAAGCTTTTCTCTCTCACTCTATCCCACGCTCAGGCCTCTGCTGGACTTAAGTTATTAGTTCCAGAGGGGAGCGTAGATGATTTGGGGCAGTTGGAGCAGGATTGGGCAAATCCCAATGCAGTAATACCATATAACCCAGAGTTCGGTGCACCGCATTTCCCTGCCCCACAATCATTATCCTCAGAGTTTTATAATTTAATAGGGAGAATAGAGCATTATATAGATTTAAGTCTTGGTATTCCTGAATTGCTTCAAGGATTTAAAGAAGCTGCGCCAGAGACTGTTCGTGGCACATCTATGCTGTCTGAGATGGGCGAGACACGTGGAAAAGCGAAACTTAGGGATATCGAGAGTAGTCTTAATAGACTTGGCAAATGTTTATATAACTTAGCCAAAGGTCATTATGACTATCAAAAAACATTTAGAGTCGTGCAACCAAACAATGATTTGACAGAGTTTACTATCAATCAAATGTATGACGATAAATCTCAAGAAGTAGGAGCTATACATAATGATATTACTATAGGTAACTATGACGTGAGAATAATATCAGGTTCAACTTTACCTTCTAATAGAATGGCTGAATACAATATGTACTTAGAAGCATTCAAGTTGGGTCTGGTAGATGATGTCGAGGTTTTAAAGAAAACTGAAATCTTTGACAAAGAAGGCGTTTTAAAACGTAAAGGGCAAATGGCTCAAATGCAAGGCATGGTACAGCAATTACAAGAACAGGTTAAAAAACTTAAAGGCGACCTACAAACCGCTGAACGTGAAAACGTTAATGCTAAAAAGCAAGTTGAAGCTCAGAAATTCAAATCACAACTTAAAGAGGTTCTGACTGATAGTAAGTTTAAAACTAAGGTAAATCTAGATAAGTTAGAAAAAGTGATAAGTGCCGAAGAAGACGTTTTGAAAGCTAGCAAAGACAGAAAAAAAGTGTAGGGACATTACACGGTTCTGCTTTTGTTGGACATCATAAAGGTGAAGCCATAAAACAAAAGAAATCGAGGAAATAAAATGGAAAATACCGAACACGGAGAGGCTGCAGTAATAGAGCAAGTTGAAGGCGAAGCTTTACCGCCAATTGTTGACGAAAGACCTCAGCAGGAACAGTACGAAGCTCAAGTTGAGCAAGATGAAGCTAAGAAGTTTCAATCTATGTATGATAAAAAAACTGCTGACTATGAAAGACTCAATAAGGAAATGGAGGATCTTCGCAAGTATGAACAGTTAGGAAATGTTTTAAAACAGAGACCTGATGTAGTAGATGCAATGAGACAGCAACTTAGTGGCCAAGTAAGTGAACCACAGCAACAAAAACCTAGTGGTCAAGTCGATGAAGATTCGTTTGACCCGTGGGAAGCTTACTATAAACCTGGTTCACCTTCATATGAAATGAGGGTTGGTCAGGAACGTGCTCTCGTAAATGAGGCCGTTAACGAACAGTTATCAGGTATACGTGAGCAGGTGGCGTTAAATAATGTTAAGCAAGAGTTAACAACGAAGTATGGTATGGAAGACCCAGCGCATGTTAATGACTTTTTGCAGTTCGCTACTAATCCAAGAGATGAAGTTCCTTTGGATGTTTTAATAGACGTCTATAGGAAGCATCGTGGAAGTACGAATGAACAAGCTACCCAGAATATGGAAGCAGTTCAAAAAAGTCAAAATATAGCGCCTACGGCAGGTATTGTACAGGGTGCGGCTCCCGAGAAACCAAGCGAGATTGATGATGTTTGGTCAGGCATTATGAATGCGTCAAACAAAAACAGAATATAAAAAACTTAAGGAGTTTTTAAATGGCAACTATTAACCAGGGTATCACTAATGTTGCTACTCCAGGTGCGGCAGCTTCAGGCTATCACACAAGGAGATTATTCAACTTTAGTGACCGTGTGGCCGACTTAGCTCCCGATGAATCTCCATTCTTCGTATACCTTTCCAAGGTAGCTAAAGTCCCTACGGATGACCCACAATTCCGATTCTTGGAAGACCGAACCAAGGTTTCTATGACAGACCGCAGTTTTTTACTTGCGGGTTCTCATAGTGTACCAGCGGCAGGTTCTTCCTTGTCCTATACGGTAGACACCTCTGGCGGTGCATCTGTTGATTGGCTTGTAAAAGGAATGGTGTTTGTAGTAGATTATACAGAAAGCAATTCTCCCGAATCAATTATTGTTCGGTGTGAATCAGCTCCTGTTGACGCTGGAAGCACTACAACTTTTCAAGGCAAGACAATTTCTGCAATTGACGGTGCAGAAACTGGTGCAGATAACGCTAAGTGTACTGTTATAGGTACTTCTTTCGCAGAAGGAACAGGTTCACCTGATGTATGGTCAGAAGAACTTGACACAGATTATGGATATACCCAGATCTTCAAAACTGCTTGTGAAATGTCAAACACAGCAAGAGCTACTCATTATCGTGGATACGCTGATGAATGGCAACGCGTTTGGAATAACAAACTACGTGAGCACAAAGTTGATATTGAAAGAGCTATGCTCTTTGGTCAACGTGCAAGTACTGGTGGTATTCAATACACAGAAGGTATTTGCGGACATGTTATTAAGAATGGAACATCAGTAGTTGATGATTCCGCTCTTTCTTATTCATCTGGAGCGCCTTACTTTCGTAGTTCGGCTACCACTGAATTAACATACGATCGCTTACTTGCTGATTTCGAAGTAGTTTACGACCCAGCTCGTGGTGGCACAGATTCAAAACTTGCACTAGCAAGTCTACCTGTGATCACTTTCTTTAACAAGCTTGGTGCAGATGCATTCATGAATAGAACATTGGTTGATGGAACATCAACTGCTGTTAATGATGTATCTAATCTTCGTTACAATATTCAAGCCAAAGATGGTGCATATGGTCATAAAATGATGGCTATTGAAACCATTCATGGTACAATGAATCTTGTTAAAGAACCTTTGTTCCGTGGTTTCGCATCAGGCTTTTTACAGCTTGTTGACCTTGATCACGTGGCTTACAGACCTCTTGTTGGTAACGGTGTAAATCGTGACACACATGTGGTAAGTAATGTACAAAGTGCTGACGAGGATTTACGTAAAGATATGATTCTAACAGAAGCAGGTCTTGAAGTTTCACTTCCTGAAACTCATTACCTGATCAATTTAGAAGGAGTCTAATAATGAGACAAGATTATCTTAATGAAAATAGTGGCGCAACTGGTTCTTTCAAAAATAAAGCGCAACTTCTTACAGCAGCGATTACGCTTACTGAAAAAGATAGTGGTAAAGTTATGTATGTTGAGTCTTCGGGCGGTGCATACTCGATAACTTTACCTACGGGTGCAGACATTAAAGACGGAATTTATTACAAATTCTGGGTTAATGAAAATACCCCTACTGGAGCAGTAACAATTGCAGCTGGAAGTGCGATTATTTTTGGTAAGGTTAATGAAACTGAGGTTGACACTGGTGATGATGGCCCAGGTTCAAGCGCTGATGGTGCAACAGGTGTATCCAATGTTATTTGGGGAACATCTGCGTTAAAGGGTGATTATCTAGAGTTCTCAGCCTATGACGGAGAGTGGTATCTTACTGGACAGTCTGGTAAAGATGCCGCTGTAACCACATCTTAATCTGAATAAATAAAGATAACAGTTAATGGAACTGTGGGGGTTATCAATAAAAGGTAGCCCCCGAAATCCATAAGGATAAATATGGCAAATTTTAATGTAACGACAAAAATAATAATCAACACAATAAGCCCTAATGCTGATTCAGTAGCGGGTTCTTATGCTAAAGAAGTAAATGACTATATACAAAGTGTTGATGATAGCAAAACAATACGTTCTATTCATAGCGTCCAAATGAGGGATGGTAGAATTATGACCGTTATAATACATGATTCGTAATGCATTGTCAACATTGTAAAAAAGATAATTCAGAAAATTGGTTTTACTGTAAAACTTGTGGTAAGAGAGCGTCCGAGCCTGCATATACAACTAATCTTTATATGATAAGTGAGGTGGGTAAAAGAACTGATATAGAGTTTTCAACTACTACAATGGATAGCCATATAGATAAGATTAAAAAAGATAGAGCGAAAAAGAGTACAAAATTTTGGGATAGTAAATTAAAGGATAATAGGAGTAGATATGCCAAAGGGTAAAGGAACATATGGTTCTAAACGTGGTAGACCACCTAAGAAAAATAAAAATAAAAAAAAGAAATATAAAAGGTAGACTATAATGGCTACTCTTAAAGTAAAAATACAAGAAGATATAATACTTGATAATCAAGATTATGGTTCTAAAAGAATTGTAGAGATATCTAGTATTAATGAAATAATGAAAAGGGTTGTTACATGCGCAGCTAGTCAAACAACAACTATTGCAGTTTTTAATTCTAATTCATATGGGGCAGCTGGGGCTATCGATATTGAAGATTCAAGATATGTTAGAGTAACAAATTTAGATAGTTCTAATGCTGTTGAACTAGCTGTTGTTGGCGCAGCTACCTTATATCAGGTTAAATTAGCAGCTGGTCAAAGTCATGTTCTTGGAAGCGCAGATGATTTAATGCTTTCAGAAGCTGATACGAGTCCGAGCTTTGGAACTATGGCAGACTTAGGAAGTATACAAGTAAATCCTGGTGGGAATGCAGTTAATGTTGAATTATTTATAGCGAGTGCGTAATGGCAACATTTGAAGCACAAGTAGAAGGATTAACAAGTCTCGCAATAAGTGGTAGTAGCGCACCTACACAAACTGAATTAACTCAATTTCTTACAGACGGTGCAAAAGAAATTATTAATGTATTACCAAATAGACTTCAAGCATTATGCGCATCTGAGCAAACGTTTACATCTGGCACAGCAGATACATTAAATACTGGAAATATTTTATTTGTCACTAGAAATGATGGGGACATAGAACAACCATGTAGAAGAATTCCAGCGCCATTAGCTGATAAAGCGAAAGACCCTGATGATATGTTATATGCATCTATTACAGACCCAGCATATTTTATTAAAAATAATACATTAGATGTGCTTCCAGATGGCGGTTCTTGTAAATATTCAGAAGTTCAATATCCAGCTGTTGCTTTTGGCGATAGTGCAATAACAAGGTTTCCTGATGAAGCGGAACATTTAGTTGCTTTATATGGAGCTATAAAATCTTTACAAAATGTACTAGGAAATAAGAGCTCTAATGCAGATATAACAACAGCATTAACAGCTATAAATGCTGAGGTTGATGAATGTTTAGCTATAGCTGATTTAATAAATACTCAAGTTGACAGCGCTGTTTCTGAATTGGCTGAAGCCGCTACTTCAGTTGATAGTAGTATAGATACTGCGGTAGCTGCTATTACCACAGCTCTTGGTAGGGTCAATACTGCTGTCGTTCTAGCAAATACAGAATTTGATTTAATTAATCCAGAAGTTGATCTAGCAAATGCTCAAGTTGATGCTGAAGATATAGAACTTGCTAATGGCTATATATCAACAGCAAGAGGATATGGAGACGCTGGTTCTAAATATATATCAGAAGCTCAAACATCATTAGCTGAAGCTCAGGGATATGCTAGCGAAGTAAATGCTAGAACTAATCAAGTCAATGCCCAAGTAGATGTTGCTCAAGGATATATATCAGCTGCTCAGGGTTATGCAAATGAGATTCAATCTAAAATCCAAATAGCAAATTCTTATGCCAATGAAGCACAGACTAGGCTTCAGGTTGATACAGCGCAATATGCATGGTATGAAAAACAGCAAGCTAAATTACAAAAAGACTATGAAGATGGTCTTGCTAAGGTTATGAGTTAATTATGGCAGTACATGATATAAGCGTAAAATCATTGGTTAGTAGAATAAGGCAAGTATTTCCTGACGCTCCTGAAAATTATATTTTAAATTTAGTTAACGATGCTCTAGTTGAAATGGGTATGTATAATACTAAAGTAGTACATGCTAAAATAAGTACAGTCGCTGACCAAATGTATTACGATATATCTGATGGCGCAGAAGATTCAAGTGGAAATAAATTAGAAGTAAATAAAATTATTAGAGCTTATTTAATGGATAGTGATGGTGACTATATACAGATACCTAGGTTAATTGATAAGGATCTGTTATTAGGAGATGCATCATCTGAAAGTGCAGTAGAGGTTCCAGATGGCGAGTAACATAAAATATCCCGAAGATAACGCACTCTATTTTACAGAGGGAAGTCGTTTAGGGTTGATCACAAAAGTAGATAGTGATGGCGATTCTGTAACATCTACAAGAAAGAAGTGGAAGGCTATAAGTGAAGCTATTACTGATGGATTATTAATTCATTACTACTCAGAGCCTAATGGCGTTGTTTCTATTAATAGTTCCTTAGACATAGATAATACATTACAGCGTGCTGTTGTAGACTATGTTAAAAAGTGTTTGTATATGGATAGGGCTGGTGCAGCTACTGATCCTAATGTTGTGCAATCGGCAACGCTATTATCCGCTTCTCATAAAAAGAATTTCGATGACGCAGTACGAAGGTATGGCGCTAAAAAACGTGATAAAACCGGAGGTACTAGAGTAATAAAAGTACCTAACTTAATTTAATAACTCAGATAGGGAGCATTCTCGCCTCGCAAGCTGAGTAACATAACAGGAGAATAAGATGGCAAACCTACAAAAATTCAGAACTCATGAAGCTTTGAATACAACTGCGGCTGGAGGTTTTTCAGTTTCAGATGCATCATCAGGTGGATTAGGAGGAAGTTCTGGAGCTCAAATTACAGCTGGTTCTAGTGATAACGTAAACAATACAAAGCATATGGATTTAGCACCCTCAACACATCAACTCATGATATATGCAGCTGGTGATATTTATTTTAATTTCGCTACTTCTGATCTTGATATAGATGCAGATATAGATTTAATATTACCTGGTGGTAGTTTAACAAGTCTTGCAGTTCCTGTTGGCGTGAAAGGAGCGAGTGATACATTAAGATTTAATTTTAATTCTACATCAACAACACAACACGCTGTTAGAATAGTAGAGGTTTAACATGATTGGTAAATTAATAGATTCCGCTGGATTTCTAAGTTCTGGCGGTACAATAGGTGGTGACCTGACCATTTCAGGTGATTTAACTGTAAGTGGTAGTAGTGCAATAACAACAAATGAGGTTATTCAAGGTACAACAATAATAGATGGAAGTAATGCAGAAGCATTTCTTGTTAGAAAAGATTCTGATGGTGGTGATGTTTTTACAGTAGATACTACCAATTCAGAAATAACTACAGGTATTGATGGAACAGGTGTTGATGTTATATTTTATTCAGCAACTGCTGGAGACAATTTTACTTGGGATGCAAGTGAAGAGAAATTAACTATCACTGGAACAAGTGGAGCTGTCGCATTAGATGTCCATACTGGCAAAGCTACTTTTGGCGATGCTGGAACTACTTATGCCACAATAAATCAAAATGCTTTATCCTTTTCAAATGCAACTGGTATAGTAGGTACAACTACAAGCCATGATTTGAGACTTAATACTAATGATGAAATTAGAATGACCATTAATTCAGCAGGCAATGTCGGAATTGGTTGTACACCAGAACAACAGTTATCAGTAGCGGCAAATTCAGGCGGTGGGCATCCAAGAATAGGAATCCTTAATCATGTAGGAGATTCTGAAGGTGGCACATTGTATTTTAGAAAGAGTAGAAATACAACAGTAGGTAGTCATACAGTTGTGCAGGATGGTGATGAAATTGGGGTAATTAATTTTTCTGGCTCTGATGGAGATTCTTTTGAAGCATTTGCTGCAATCAAATGTAAGGTAGATGGAACACCTGGGAATAGCGATACACCGGGTAGGTTAGAATTTTATACAGTAGATAATGGTACGAATACTCTTGGCAATCCAAGAATGACCATTAAGGAAAGTGGCAATATCGGGATTAATTGTACTGACCCTACAGCACCTATACATATTCAACACTCTGCTTTAAGTGGATTTGATTCTCACGCTGATGACCTTTTAGTCATAGAAAGAACTGGAGGTGTTACTTCAATTAATATGGCGGTTGATACAGACCAAACATCATATTTAATGTTCAGTGATACGACTCGTAATGCTGGTTCTATTGGTTATTTCCACGATGGTGATTTAATGGCATTCAGAGTTGGGGCGGCAACTCGTATGGCTCTTGATTCTAACTCCCGAATCTCGCTTGGTAATAATGATAGTAGTGGTGGAGCAACTTGTACAATATTCGGATATTTAGCGGGTGATAAAATTGCAAGCGGTGGCACAGACAATACACTCATAGGAAAACAGGCTGGAAACCAGACTACTTATGGAATTACAACTGGCGATTATAATACAGCAGTTGGTTCAAGTGCATTAGGTGCTTCAGCGGCGGCTCATATAACTGGTAGTTCTAATACAGCCATAGGTTATAATTCTATGTTAGAAGCACAAGGAGCAGTTGCAAATAATACTGCTGTTGGCTCAGGTAGTTTGCAAAATGTCACGACAGGTAGTAATAATACTGTGATGGGTAGAGCTGCGGCTGATGCACTTACAACTGGGGCGAATAATACAATAATAGGAGATTCAGCTTTAGGAACAGCCACAACAGCAACAGAAAATATTGTTATGGGTGGAGATGCAATGGTTGGTGTACCAGCGAGTGTTGCATTAACAGGCTGTGTTGCTATTGGACAAAAAGCATTTGTAGGCTCTGCAAATACAACAACAGGAGCTAATTATACAGTTGCCGTTGGATATGAAGCTCTTAACGATTTGACAACTGGAGCTGGGAACGTGGCTGTAGGATATACTGCGGCATCAGCTCTTACAACAGCGGCAAAATGTGTCGCTATTGGCGATGAGGCTTTGAATGCAATGCAAGAAGGGTCTGGAAATGTTGCTGTAGGACATGAAGCCCTGAAGGGAGCAAATCATGCTGATGCTGTTAATAATATCGCAATTGGGGCTAATGCAATGGACGGAATTAGCACGAACGGTGCGGCATGGAATATAGGCATTGGAGCTGATGCTTTAGGTGCGGCATTAACTGGAGATTATAATATAGCGATTGGTCAAGCATCTGGGGGTGCTGTCACATCTGGTGCTTCAAATACAATTATTGGAGCAAATGCAGGAGATGCGATTACTACAACATCTGATTGTGTGCTTATAGGTCGCAATGCTGGAACAGCGATTAATCACAATAATGCTAATGGAACAACTATTGTGGGGCGTGATGCTGGGGAAGGTTTAACATCTGGAATTGGTAATACAGCACTGGGATATGCGGCTATGAACTCTCTCACAACAGGCGGATACTCAACTTTTCTTGGTCACAACGCTGGTTTAGTTCATACGACTGGTGGATACAATATGGCTATCGGCTATGGTGCAATGGATGATACCAATGCTGGTAATAATTCATTAGGTAGCACCGAAAATACATTTATTGGAGTTGATTCTGGCGGTGGCACATGGGCTGATACATCATCAAGTTATAATGTAGGTGTTGGAAATTATGTAATGGATGACGCTCTGGACGGTGCAAGTTACAATACTGCTGTTGGTCAAAATTCAATGAGTGCATTAACAACTGGCGATTACAATACTGCTTTGGGTAGAGCTTCAGCACACAACCTTACCACAGGAACACAGAATGTTTTACTCGGTTATGGAGCAGTTACAAATGCTGTAAGTAGTCAAAATCAAATAGTAATAGGTTACGAAGCAACAGGAGTAGCAAACAACTCAGTAACACTTGGTAATGCATCTACAGACCACGTTTATGCGGCTCAAGATAGTGTAGATACAGCGGCTGGTGTAGTAACTGGTGCAATCGTCCACGCTAAAGATATAGCCACTACTGATGGAGTTTTAAAAGAAAACTTAATTACTAACTCTGGTTTTGGTGTTTGGAGTAATGGCACTCTGGAGAATGTAGGTAGTGATTTAATTACAAATGGTGGTTTTGGGAGTAATACAAATGACTGGGATTCACAAAATGCAGTATTAAGTTCTGAAGGTAGTGGTCAATCTGGCAACTGCTTAAAGGTGTTGCAAAATTCAGGTTCTTCTGGTTATGCAAGTCAAGATATAACAACAGTTATTGGAAAATTATATAAAGTATCTTTTTATTTAAAACAAGGTTCTGGAACAGCGGCTTTTGTAAGGGCTGGAACAAGTCAATACGGTAGTGAGGTTACTGGAGATATTATGTTATCTGAGACTGGTTCATGGGCGGCTCATAGTTATGTATTTGAAGCAACAGCCACAACTACCTATGTTCAATTTGCTCACGGTGGTACAGATACACAATATGCTTTTTACGATACGATAACAATGTACGAAGTTACTCCCGGTTGTGTTGCTGGCGATGATAAGGCGTGTGATGGATGGACAAAATTAACTGCTACCGACATATGGAGACAGGAACATATTGATATAGGGCACGCTTCCAATACAACAAATAGCCACAATGGAAGTTATTATGCACTTAGGATGCTTAGTTCTGGCAATGCAAATGGAGACTTACGATATACCATAAACTCTCCAGAAGTAGCACTATATAAAGGTAGAACAGTAACAGCAGGGGCGTGGGTAAAAACAGATGCATCTTCTCAAGTTAAATTAAATATTGTAGATGATGATGGTTCAAACTTTTCATCTCTTAATAGTGGAACTGGATGGGAATGGTTAGAGGTAACGACTACAATTTCAGCAAGTGCTACATATATTGCACTTTACGTTTTTGGTACAAACACAAAAACTATCTACATTTCACAGCCAATGCTCGTACTTGGTAATTCAATAGGTTCAGGTAATTATACCAGACCTCAAGGTGAGGTTATATATCTTGAAACAACAACTCATAGAAAATTAACAGATTATGATAATGTAACAATTAGCTCAGATGTTGCTACAGTTAACCTTGAAGCTCAGAGTGAAGGTAGGATTCCGAAAAATGCAAAAGCAGTACAATTGCGTTTTGTAGGAAAATCAAGTACAGTAGGTGCTTTTATGTTAATAGATAATAGGTCTGTGCGTAACAATCTTCATGTTTATTCTCAAGTAAGCAATGTTGTTACATCTGCAACTGCTATTGTAGCGACTGATGATAATGGGGATATTGGAATTGAAAGGTCAGATACTTGGACTAACTGTTACATATATTATGATGCAGTACATTTACATTAGGAGAAAAAATGGCAATTACAATTAACAAGACAAGTCCAGTTGGTGATGGAAGTCAGAATTGGATTTACATAACAGTAAAAGTTAACGGAAGCGATTGTAAATTTGAGCATACAGCTCCATCTGATTTAAGTGGAGATGATTTACAATCATATGTAGACAATAAAGAAGATTTTTATAAAAGAGAGATACTTCGCAATATGTACAAAGGTGCAGATTGCTATGACTCATCTCTTGAAGATTTTGAATTATGGGTATCTACTGGATGTAAGAACGCTGAAGTCAAAGGCACAGATGAAGATGGTAAAGAAATTGTTATCAAGGCTGAAGAAACTATTGCAAAAAAAGCGTGGGTAGATATTGAACCACCAGTTGACCAAGCCGCATTAATAGCAGAATTACAAGCAAAGGTTAAAGCATTAGAAAGTAAATAATTAACTAACAAGGAGTCAATAATGGCTAAAAAAGAAAAAGAACAAAAGCCAGTCTTGAATCTTGATGACAAAGAGTATGTAATCGAAGATATGACTGACGAACAGAAGATGATGGTAAATCACATTAATGATTTACAGAACAAGCAGAACACTAATACGTTCATGGCTGACCAATTACAAGTTGGCAAGGAAGCATTTATTAATATGCTTCGTACATCATTGGAAGCACCTGAAGAAGTAGAGGGTGAAGTAGTAGAATGATTATAAGAAGGTGTAGTCAAGGTCATCGAGTTAGGATTCATAGAAATACAACTCCGGGTGCTATTCGCACAAAAACTTATCCAGATGGTTCTACGGAGACCTTGACTTATCCTTCATCGTATAAATATTTTATAGATGTTGATGGTGAAATAGTAAAGAAAACAAATAGTTTTAAAGTAGCGGAAGAATTTTATGTATCTGAATGTGCTAAAAAACATGGAAACGGACATGGTAGATTAATAATAGGAACACATCATATGATTAATGGTGTTGCTACTACTCAGTCTGATTATCCTACAGATTCAAATACAAAATCAGAAATAAAAGATTTTTATGATAAGCGTAATATTTCCTATGGTTCTAGTGAAACAAAATCAGAGTTATTATCTAGAATAGTAGGACTCACATATCGTGGCAATCAAGAAGTTTCAAAACATATAAAGGTATAATAATGATAAAAAAAATAATGGCTGTAGTAATAGCACTTTCATTTGCAGGTGCAACTCCAGAGTATACAAATCAATATGAAGAACTTGCTTCTAGTGAAGAAGTTAAAAAGAAAAAGAAGAAAGGTAAAAAATTAGCGGAAAAAGGTAAGAAGAAAAAGAAAGGTTTTTTCTCTAAGGTCTTTGGCTCTAAGTAATGAATAACCCTATTGCAAAGTTAGTTGCTTGGCAACAAAGTACAGGTCAACTAGACAGTTGGACATCGTATCATTTAGCCGCTGGTGCTTTTTTATGTAAGATATTTCAATGGTTACATTGGAGTGATTTCTGGTGTGTGATGGGTGTATTTATCA
>VTLG01009286.1_pt1 | contig 50466 bp, 42 predicted proteins | sample 4694571 | NCBI WGS metagenome assembly VTLG01 (sample SAMN12604809, study PRJNA352737) | marine metagenome | biome: ENVO:00000447; feature: ENVO:00000209|ENVO:00000569|ENVO:01000036; material: ENVO:00002151; isolation source: viral sequences binned using virsorter ... | reverse complement strand
AATTGGTCATTAATCCCCATAGTTCACTGTCAATGCAAAGACATAAGTACAGGTCTGAATCATGGAATTTAGTCAGTGGAAATGCACATGTCATAGTAGATAATGATATGTTGAAATTATCTACTGAAAAGAGTATTTTTATCCCTGTCAATACATGGCATAAGGGTATAAATGAAACGGATGATCCTGCCCATATTATAGAGATCTGGAGAGGTAAATCAGTACTCCTAACAGAAGAAGACATAGAGAGAAAGAGATTGGTTATGTAATCACTATTCTGTATAATCTGATACAGTTTATGTTAAAAATAAGGTTTTAAATATGTTTATAAATATTAAATCGTTTTTTATATGGATAGTATCCTATAGTATAATCTGTATAGAATGAGTAGAGAATCTGTATGTATTCTATGTGACTTATACTGCCTTAAACGTGCCCATAATGTGCCCAGTTCTTGTGACCTAAGCGAGCGTATCATGAGGAGCGCAGTTTGTCAAGATATGGGGCGAAAAAATACACAGAATGTCACATAAATCTCGACTAGACTTTATGTTCTTATTTCTTAACAATCTCGTCGATACATACATATATACTACTATGAATCTCGACTAGATATCACACTTGACATCTCGACGAGAATCATGTATAATATCATCATACAATCAATCAATCTCGACTAGAATCATGCACGACTACGATTGCGAATTTGTGTGGGACTACGAGATATCATCACATGATTATCTCGACGAGAATGTATCACATCATATGCACGAATCATATGATCTAGATGATGATTATGCGAGATGCGATAGCACAGACTATCAGGCACTAGCATATATGCATTATGCATAACATTGCAAGATACATTGTATTACATTATGTACAAGCATAATATATAACAAACAACTTGCAATAAGTTGCTAATATTTTAATGGGATAAAATAATAACAATTTAGTATTATAACATAAATCGAAAAGATATAATTTAATTTGTGCCAGTCGTAGAATCGCACACCTTATACATTTAGAATTAGACAATTTCGCTACCGTCACATGGTCGGCCGTTTTTAGGTCAGCTGGAATCCAGTTGACAAAGTGGCACATGATTTCCCCATTCGTGCCACGGCGGGTGTATTCTAAGAGAGTTCAAATGAATGAGTTCAAATGGGAATGGTTGCCGATGCACTCCGCAAGCACCTTGAAGCATACAAGGTCGCAAGCGATAAGCAACTAGCAGCGATGCAAATGGAAAACGATTCGCTGAAAGCACAGTTGAAAATTCTAAAGGGGTCTTAACCCCTTTTTTTCTGGAAAACGGCCGACCGTGTGTCAATCGACAAAGTGCCACAAGGTCGCTTGATTTTTGCGTCATTTTATGCGATGATAATAGTATGAAAAATTTAAACGCTTATACAATTCTTGAAAACGTCATCCGTGAGTTGGATGCACTCTATGACCGTGAGGATGCCAAGCATCTCATGGACTCCGATTTCGTTACAGGTCACCTTGACGACCTTGATGAAATTATTTCTCAACTTCGGGAACTAACCGAATTCGATCCAACCCCATAATAGGGGTTTTTTTATGGAATCCGGCCGACCGTGGACAATTCTCAAACTGTCCACCATTCACCCCATTCGTGCCGTGATCGTGTAGGATACAGGTATGGAAAATTTCACTTACACTTTCACAGAATCTGAGGACCAGATTCTCACCGAAATGGTCTCTTTTTTCATTGACTGCGGATTGACCTCAGAAATGGACAGTGACGCATTTGACACACTCTCAGAAAAGGTACTATCATGAGCACACTCCAGAATGAAATGATCCTAGAAGATCTCTTTGAAGAGATGCTTGCTGATTTGAACGCTAGTCAACTTGAATTGGACAAATCCGTCAAGACTATGGAAGAAATGGCAACATTGCTTGCCTATGAGAAATTTGAGGACATGTGCCAATAACGGCACTGTCCTTTTTTTATGCCATGCGGTCCGGCTGGAATCCAGTTGGCAAAGTGTCCACCATTCACCCCATTTCTCACAACATGCCCTATAGTAAGAAAGTCCAAAGCAATTCACTCATGAATGACTTCGTAGATCCAAGGTTTGAAGAGGATGCCATCGCCGCACTGATGGAAGAGGCATTTTCAGAAACCCGTGATGACAAGTTTGATGTTGAGAAATTCATTGAAGGAGATTTGGATTACTGATGGGAAACCGCTGGACCTTGAATGATTCGATCATTCTAGCAATCATCGTTATTTGCCTGATATGACCCATCCACTTCATGAACTGTCTGACCTGGAAATGATGGTGATCGAACTATTCTGTGCAAGGGAGGAAATCACGGTTGATTACTTCCTTGATGAATTTTACGGTCACGACGTTTTCACATCCGATTTTCTGCAAACCCATTTAGCATCTCTTCTATGAACACAACCATCCGTTACTGCTTTCCTGATTCCGTTCGTTTCCGCTACATGAGTTTCCCTACCTATGAGAAGGCACTCAAAGCGATCGACCTATTCAAGCAAATTGAGGTGAAAGCAGAATTGAAGGTCAGTTGACAAACTGGACTTTTTTACAACAAAATCGTTACAAAGGGGTTCTTGTCAACCCCTTTTTTTGTATAATGAAGGGGTAAACACACGAATCAATTCGTATGCCCGTTAAGTCACCCGTTCCTGCAACTCCAAAGGCAACCGCCCCAAAGAAGCGTAGAACCCGTAAGACTTCAACCGCAACCAAAACACCCGTTGCAAAGGTCACTGTCACAACCTTCAAAGGTGGCAAAGCGGTGGCAAAGAAAACCACCCGCACCCGTCCTTCCACTGCCCGCCTCATTACATGGGAACGCTATCAGAAGGACATTCAAACCCGTTGGCAAATCCATCAGTTTGAAATCCAGGAATTAATCAAAGACCTTAACAAGGCAGTTGATTTTTTCCAACCCTACCACACCGAATTGGTTAAAAGGGTAAAAGCAGTCAATCTTTAAACTGTCACATAAGCACCCCACGGGGTGCTTTTTTCATGTATGATACCAAAGTACTCACAAAAGGAGCACCCATGCAACTTCGCCCAATCGCCTCAAACATGACTCAACTTGATTTGAACGATGGCACATCCGTACTATTCAGTTATTCAACACCCGTTGCTTGCCTGACTGATAATGGTTATTACAGAACTGCAACCAAATGGTCAGTCACAACATCCCGTCACATCAACAAATGGTTAGGGGGTGTACTTGCAAAGGAGCAACCACAGCAGTTTTTTGATGAACTTGCCCGAAGGTTAGACACTTAAGAAACTGTCCACAAACCCCCCAAAAGGGGGTTTTTTCATGTATGATACCATTATGAAAAACATTCACCTGGAACACCCCGAAGATAGCATCCTTGACGGAACCCTTACCGTTTTGGATGCTTTTTTAAATGCCTTCGTTCTGTCAGTCAAAATGGATGGGGCACCTGCGGTCGTATGGGGAACCAACCCCGCCACAGGTAATTTCTTTGTGGGCACAAAATCGGTATTCAATAAAAAGAAGATCCGCATCTGTGAAACACCTGAGCAGATAAGTGAATGGTATGGCGGCACTGATCTTGAAATCATTTTGGGGTCGTGCCTATGCAACCTACCCTGGACGGACCGAATTTTCCAAGGTGATTTTATCGGGTTTGGCGGTGATCGCATATACACCCCAAACACCATCACGTATGAATTTGATGCACCTGTCCAGGAAGAGATCATCATCGCACCCCATACTGAGTACGTGACCCGCACCCATTTACGTGATGCGGTTGCATACCCCATTTGCAGACTCAACCCATTCCCTGCTACCAACCCTGACGGATCATATTTCGTGAAGTGGGTGACCCCCAAAGCATTCGGAAATTTTGAGTGCTTGAAGGAAACGGTTGAGTTTGCTAAGTGCATGGCGGCAACGGTTGAATTTGCCACTCCAAAAGAGGCAGCGGCATATAAGAAAGAATTGAATGCTTGCATCCGTGAGGGTCGTGAAATCGATCACTTGGAATGGGATAACCCAAACCTCATCAATTTTTGGAAGTTGGTTAAGAGCATTAAGGACGATGCCCTATTCTTAACCTATCAGTCAGGCGGACCCACTGCATACATCGGAGAGAAGCACATCGATGCTGAGGGGTACGTGATGCACACCGAAACGGGATCATGGAAATTGGTAGACCGTGAGGAATTCTCCCATTCTAATTTCAACAACCCCAAATTCGCCAGAGTGTGTGCCACTGTCTAAACTGCACACATTTTACCCCATTCGTGCTATCATGCCCTATAGTAAGAATGTCCAAACGAATCAGACTCCATGACCGCAACTCCGATGATCGACACCAAACCAACTTGGGAGGGATACAACGGATGGGCAAACTATGAGACCTGGAACGCCGCCCTTTGGATTCAGAACACAATGGCGTATTATGAGACTGCCCTTGAGTGCACCTCATATGCTCAGTTCATTAATGAGGTCATAAGCGAATGCACAGGCGACGGCGTTAGATGGGATGATCCGATGATCGACCGTGAAGAGATGGATGAGATGCTGGATGAATTTCACGAATGATCCTCAGCACTCAAACCCATCACCCTCAATCAAATGAATCCATCATTCAACCGAATCAACTCACCCCACTTCATGCCAAACAAAAAATGGAATGCGTATAAGAAGTGGGAAGACAAAGGATACGTATTCTTTGACCGAATTGCCAAGGCATTCGACCCCATGATCTTCAGACCGAATTACTCAGGTCATTCCATCGTTTCAGTCACAACTCATTATACCAGATGAGCACCAAGGCGGGGTCACACCCGCCTTTTCCATGCGTTCGTGAATCGACAGTCGTTTGTGCGGTGCCCCCCTTATATTAAAATCGCGTGGATCCCCTAGTCTACAAAGTGTTACGGAAGCGATATAAAAATTTTTTAAAATAAAAAAATTCTATATAATCCAGAAAAGAAAAAATAATCCGCCGTATGCAAAAAAATTCCCCAGAAAATTTTTCACCCATAGAGGTCGATCAAGTAACAGGTGAGTATTATGCTAAAATACCAGAATGGGTTGTTAATGACATGAATTGGTATGAAGACACCAACATTCATTTTAAGGTAGATGGTAAAGAGGTAATTATCACAGAAACAGATTGACAATTGCTATATAAACTGATATAATTGAATTGTAATTACAAGACATTATGGCTAAAGGATTTACGGTAAAGGCAAAAACGCCCACTACGAAAGAACCAGAGTGGGATTACGCAGCTGCAAAAGAACTAATTAAAGGTAAGACAGTAGTATTTTGTCTACCTGGGAGAGGAGTTTCATATACATTCTTGAAGAGTTTCGTACAACTCTGTTTTGATTTAGTACAGAGTGGTGCTGCGATACAAATATCTCAGGATTATTCATCAATGGTGAATTTTGCAAGGTGTAAGTGTCTTGGTGCTAATGTATTACGTGGTCCTGATCAAAAACCTTGGGACGGTAAGTTAAATTATGATTATCAATTATGGATTGATAGTGATATAGTATTCAATCCAGAGAAGTTTTGGCAATTAATTCTTATGGATAAGGATATTGCTGGTGGTTGGTATGTTACAGAAGACGGAAAGACTACTTCTGTTGCACACTGGTTAGAAGAGGAAGACTTCAGAGCATCAGGTGGTGTTATGAATCATGAAACTGTTGAAAGTATTTCAAAGCGTAAGAAGCCTTTTACTGTTGATTACACTGGTTTTGGTTGGTTATTAATTAAGAATGGTGTATTTGAACATAAAGAAATGCCATATCCTTGGTTTGCTCCTAAGATGCAAGTCTTTGAATCAGGTGAAGTACAGGATATGTGTGGAGAAGATGTAAGTTTCTGCCTCGATGCTAAAGAAGCAGGCTTTGAAATCTGGTGTGATCCACGTATTAGAGTTGGTCACGAGAAAACAAGGGTTATTTAAATGAAGGCAGATACGTATACTATTCTTATAAACGGTAAGGAAGTATATACATCTTTATCACAAATGGAGTATTTCGAGAGAATGGAAGATTTGTCCCTTGAGTTCTATCAGACAGGTGTTCCAAATCCAGACGATATTCAAACCAAAATTATTAAAGGAGAAACTTTTTAAAATGGCTACAAAGTCCACAATAACTGTCGAGAAGATAGTTAAGTATATAAAGGAGAAGTGGCAAGTATTCGGTGTAGCAACACTGTTTGTCTTTGTACTTCAGTTCTTATCCACTAAGATCTTAGTCGCACTTGTACTAGGTTTAGTACTTGCTGCCCTACTACCAAGTGACTCGGTAAAGAAAGTTGGTAAGAAACTTCAACTCGTGAAGGAGGAAGATTAATGGCAAAAGCAAAAATGGGTCTTATGGGAACCGCTGATTTTATTCAAAGTCCCCCGAAAAAGACTCGACAAGGACAAGGAAAACACTCGAAATACTCGGCAACGTCCCGTAACTCGACTCGAAAACGATCTAGAGGGCAAGGAAAGGGTTAAAAAACACTAAAAGCGTCTCGAAAGAGGCGTTTTTTTAATAAATAGAGTATTAATTCCCATTTGTTGACATAAATAAATCAAGAAAACTCTAGTTCTATGGCAGTTAAGCGGATATCTAGGTCATTTAAAGATATTAGTCTATCCTTTGATGCCCATCCAGTAACTAAGGATCTATTAATCCTTAAAAACGAGAATGCAATTAAGAAATCTGTAAGGAATTTGGTACAAACAATACCAACCGAACGTTTCTTTAATTCAGTTCTGGGATCTGAAGTGCGTTCTAAGTTATTTGATATATGTGATTTTGGTACGGCATCTGCTATTCAACGTGAAATTGAAATTACATTAGAAAATTTTGAACCAAGAATTGATGATGTAGTTGTTGAAGTATTTCCAAGACCTGATCAAAACGAATTTGAGGTCAGTGTATTTTTTAATATTGTCGGACAGGATTTTCCATCTCAGGAATTCACATTTATGCTAGAAGCTACAAGGTAATATGCCCTTTACAAAGTACACAAACCTCGATTTTGATCAAATTAAAGTCTCGATAAAAGATTATCTTCGGGCAAACTCAGATTTTACTGATTTTGACTTTGAAGGATCGAATATGTCGGTCTTAATTGATACATTAGCATACAATACTTACATTACTGCCTTTAATTCCAACATGGTAGTGAACGAATCTTTCTTAGATTCGGCAGTATTACGTGAAAATGTCGTATCATTAGCACGAAATATAGGGTATGTCCCTCGATCTAGGACTGCTTCTACGGCAAATGTAGCGTTTGAGGTTGGTGTAACGACTAGCACACCTACAGCGACCTTACAGGCAGGTTTGGTATGTGTTGGTGCTCAAGATGACAGTACATTTACCTTCTCTGTACCTGAAAGTATTACTACAACTGTTGATAGTGTGACTGGAATTGCCACATTTGGTACGATTGCTGACCCAGTTAAGGTTTATGAAGGAACATATGTACGTAATTCATTTTTAGTAGATGGGTCATTAGACCAAAGATTTGTACTGGATAATGCATATATTGACACTTCTACTATCGTAGTTTATGTAAAAGGTGCTTCAGACGTTGGTATTGGTCCAGAATACAAGAAAATAGACAATATTATAGGTATTACTACCTCATCTGAGACATTTTTATTGCAAGAAATACAGGATGAGAAGTATGAATTACTCTTTGGTGATGGTACTTTTGGTAAAAAATTAGAAGATAATGCCGTAGTTACTGTAGATTACATACTTACTAATGGAAAAGCAGGTAATGGACCTGCTAATTTCTCTTTTGCAGGAACTTTAAGGGATTCTTTAGGAAATTCTCTTACATTTACACAACCTAATATAACATGCGTTCAAGCTGCCTCTAATGGCGGCGATATTGAACCTATTGACTCTGTTAAGTATTTTGCTCCTAGACTGTATTCATCGCAATATAGGGCGGTTACAGCAAGGGATTATGAGTCAATTATTCAAACAATTTACCCTAATACTGAGACTGTTTCTGTTGTAGGTGGTGAAGAATTAGATCCACCACAATTTGGTACTGTTTTACTTACAATTAAACCAAAAAATGGCGATGCTGTGTCTGATTTTGACAAAGAACAGATACTTACCAAGCTAAAATCATACTCTCTTGCTGGTATTAATCAAAAAATCTTAGATCTTAAGATACTTTATGTCGAAGTTGATACTTTTGTGTACTATAACAGTTCAGAAGTTGAAAAATCTAGTGATTTAAAAACAAGAGTGATTGAGGGATTAACAACATATGCCGATTCAAACGATATTAATAAGTTTGGTGGTAGATTTAAGTACAGTAAAGTCCTGAATATAGTTGATGGTATTGATAGAGGAATCACATCAAACATTACCAGAGTTACGATAAGAAGGAATTTAAAGGCAGTTCTTAATACATACGCACAATATGAATTGTGTTATGGTAATGCATTCCATATTAACCCTAAAGGAATGAATATTAAGAGTACAGGATTTAAGGTTGCTGGAAATAATAACACTCTTTATCTAACTGATATTCCTAGAAAGGATGATAATGGTAATTTAGATGGCAGTAACATGGGTGATATTGCTATTGTTAGAGAAGATTTAACCACTGGTAATAAAGTTGTTGTTGTTAAATCAGCAGGAACAGTTGATTATGGTAAAGGTGAGGTTATTTTAACAACAATTAATATAACATCGACATCCAGAATTAACAATATTGTTGAAATTCAAGCAGTACCAGATTCTAATGATGTTATTGGACTTAAGGATCTATATCTGAATTTTGACATTTCTAATAGTACGATAAATATGGTTAAAGATACTATTACTTCAGGTGAACAAATATCTGGTGTTGGATATAAGGTTACTTCAAGTTATACAAACGGAGATTTAATAAGAGGATGATCACAACTGGGTTTGATAAGAAAGTAAAAATACAGCAGATTATTGACAATCAGCTTCCCGAATTCGTATTATCAGAAAGTCCTAAAGCTGTTGATTTTTTAAAGCAATATTATATTTCACAGGAATACCAAGGTGGTCCTGTAGATATTACTGACAATTTAGATGAATATTTAAAGTTAGATAATTACACTCAAGAGATAGTTGGTGCTGGAACTACTCTTTCTACAAGTATAGGAACATCAGATACAACAATATCAGTTACTAGTACAAAAGGATTTCCTGAAAAATACGGTCTATTTAAGATTGATAATGAAATTTTTACGTATACTGGTATAACAACTAATAGTTTTACTGGTTGTGAACGTGGATTTAGTGGTATTACTACCTATCATGCACCAAATAATCCAGGAGAATTAGTATTTACAAATTCTGATTCAGCAGTACATACTCAAGATGCAGTTGTTCATAATTTAAGTGCTTTATTCCTTAAGGAATTTTATAAAAAGATTAAAGCAGAATTAACTCCAGGATTAGAAAATACAGCATTTATCCCTAGCCTTAATGCTGGGAACTTCATAAAAGAGGCTAGATCACTTTACCAATCAAAAGGAACTGAAGAATCATTTAGAATTCTCTTTAATATATTATATGGCGTTGATCCAAAAATTGTTGATTTAGAGCAATTTTTGGTTAAACCGTCTTCTGCTCAATTTATTAGACGTGAAATTGTACTTGCAGAGCAAATTTCAGGAGATCCTAATAAATTAGTTGGTCAAACTATTAAAAAATCTACTGATTCTGGTACTCAAGCATCTGTATCTGAAGTTGAAGTTGTAACAAGAGGGTCTCAAACATTCTATAAGTTAAGTTTATTTGTTGGATATAACGATCAAGATTTAATTGAAGGTACATTTAATATTCCAGGTAAAACAAAAGTTATAGGACCAGTTTCTATAGGATCATCTGTTATTACTGTTGATTCTACAGTAGGATTTGGAACTATAGGAACTGTTGTTTGTGGTGTAAATACCACCATTTCATATACAAATAAGACAATTAACCAGTTCTTAGGATGTACTAATGTAGGGACTGCTATTACTACAACTGCAGATCTAAGATCTGATGAAGTTTATTATGGTTATGAAGATGGAAATTTAAGTAAAGAAGTTACTTTTAGGATTACTGGTGTTATATCAGATTTTGTAGCAGTATCTGATATTAAATTAACGAACGAAGGTGAAGAAATTACTGTTAAGAATCTTGGTGAAAGTATTCTTAATCCAGAAATAAATCCAACCAAAAAAGAAATTTTAGTCAATTCATGGATTTATAATACTTCTTCAAGGTATAAAATTAAAGCAATAAGTGGTTCAATATACACTTTATACTCTGATATAGATAAATCTAGCTTAAAAGTAGGTGATGGTGTTGATATTGTACGTCGTGGAGAACAAAATATTGTTGCAACAGGTAAAATTGGAGATATTAATGCATCTGCGAAGACTGTAAGGGTTGATAATTTTACTCTTCTTCCAGGAATACCATCTTTTCCAGAAACTTCAATAAGTCAATATGATGTTAGAAGACAATTAAAGAAAGCAACTAGTTCAGGTGCAAATATAGAGTATGGTGATAATATATTAACTACTGATATACAGAATGTTTATAATGAAGATGATAAAAACATTTACGTAGCATCTAACTCTTTACCTTCACATGACATTAATGTATCTTTAGCTTCTACTTTTGTACCTTCATCAGTGGATATGGTTGTATCTGGTTATTTGTCAGATCAAGATTTAAATACATTGAAGTATAATGTATTGTCTTTCCCTGGTCCTGTTCCTTTCATAACTGGTGATGCTGTTTATTATTCTCCAGATTCAACACCTATAGTTGGTTTAACAACTGGTACATACTATGTAAAAGTACTAGCACAATCTAATGAAATAAAAGTATATCCATCCAGATCATTTATAATACCCGATTCAGATGGTACAGAGAAAAATATACAACTATTATCTGCTACAGGAAATCATACATTTACTCTTAATAGTCAGCAAGATAAGCAGATCAGTGCTCAGAGATTATTAAAGAAATTCCCCATAACTCCGAATATTAAATCTGGTGATGATATTAAGACCGAATCAGGTACGACGGGAATGTTGGTCAATGGAGTTGAAGTTGCCAATTATAAAACCGATGATCAGATATTCTATGGTCCAATAACTCATTTAGATGTATTAAATGGTGGAACTGGTTATGATGTAATTGATATACCTCAAATCGTTGTTTCTATAGCAGATACTTCAAGTACTGCTGGAATTGGAAATACTGCATTAGTACAACCAGTTATTAGTGGTAATGTTAAGGACGTTTTAATTGACCCTCAAGATTATGATATTGATAGGGTTGTATCGGCAATCATTACTGGTGGTAATGGTGAAGGTGCAGTTTTAGAACCAGTACTTACTAAGAGAATCAGAGATATATTCTTTGATGCACGTTTGAATAGTGCTGGTGGTGGTATTGATCTTGCAGATGATACAATAACTTTTGATACAGATCATAATCTAACAGGTGGTCAGACATTAATTTATAATAGTAATGGAAATGCTGCTCTTAGTATTGGTGTAGTAAGTAATAATGCAAATCAGAACAAATATTTACAATCTGGAAATGCATATTGGCCAGAAATTGTCAATTCCACAACAATTAAGTTATATCCAACCTTAAATGATTATAATTCTGGTATTAATACCGTTGGATTTACTTCTTCCACCAATATTGGTACTCAAAAGTTTAGACTTTACGAGAGTAAAAATAGTTTATATGCACTTAAAGTAATTAATCCAGGGGAAGGATATACTAACAGAAGTTTAAGTGTTAGTGAAACTGGTATTAATACGTTTAAATCAACAATTAATTTTGAAAATCATGGATTTGAAGATGGAGAATTAATTTTATATTCTGGTGGTGCTCAACCTGCAAGTGGATTAGTCTCTTTAACTGGAATTACTACAACTTCACAACATTATCAAATTCTTAAAGTTGATAATAATTCTTTTCAACTTGCCGATGCTGGAATTGGTGGAACAATAACTTCAAATTATACAAGAAGAGATTATGTTAAAATTGCCACTCCTGGTAATAATTCACAGATTTTTAAATATCCACCTGTAGAACTTAATCTGAATATTGAATATTCGGGTCCAGTTGGTGTAATAACTGCAATTCCTATTGTTCGTGGATCAATTATAGACACTTATGTTTATGATGGAGGTACTGGATATGGATCTACTGTTCTTAATCATGAGAAGAAACCAACAATAACAATTAAAAATGGTAAGGATGCAAATCTAAAACCAATTATTACCAATAATTCAGTTGGTATTGGCACTACTAGTGGTTCAATTACTGCAGTTGATATTCAATTTGGCGGAAAAGAATATAATTCCACACCTAGTTTGGAAGTAGTTGGTGATGGTATTGGTGCAAAATTAAGAGCAATAGTTACAAATGGTAGAATTACTGGCGTAAGAATTATTAATGCTGGTATTAATTATACTCAAGATAAAACAACAATTAAAGTTGTTGCTGCTGGTTCTGGTTCAATACTTGAACCACATGTTAGAGGATTAACTGTTAATAGATTTGCTGGTGAAACATCTACATTATTGGCATCTGATTTTGGAATAAAATATGCATATGTTGGGTATTCTACTGCCATTGGTACTTCTCAATTTAAAGATAAGGGAGCAGACCATTCACCAATTATTGGTTGGGCATACGATGGAAATCCAATTTATGGACCATATGGACTTAATGATGCATCAGATAGTAATTCAACAATAAGAATTCTTCAAACTGGATATACCAATACTAGTGGTATGGTTAGTGATAGACCACTTGGTTTTGATCCAGGATTCTTTGTAGAAGATTATACGTTTAATAATTCTGGAGATTTAGATGAAAAGAATGGTAGATTTACCAAAACACCAGAGTACCCACAAGGAGTTTATGCATATTTTGCGGGTATAAACACAAGTAGTAGATTACCACAATTCCCTTATTTTATTGGAGATTCTTATAGGTCTCTTCCAGTTAGTGATAATTTCTTAATAAATCAGGATAATTTTGATTTTAATTCGTCTAATCTTATTAGAAATACATTCCCATATAAAGTATCTGATCCATATGCAGATAATGATTATCTGATTGAATCTAATGAGTCTATAGAACAATTATCTATAGTAGAATCTGTTAAAAAGGGATCCGTAGATTCATTTAAGATTGTTGAATCTGGAACTAAGTATAAGGTTGGTGAAGTTGCTAAATTTACAACTGCAGACACTGGTGGTGGATTAAATGCCACAGTTAATACTATACAAGGTAAACCAATTCTTAATGTTAATACAACTATCAATACACATCAAAATGTTGTAATGGTTTGGGATAATCCAAATCAAATATCTGGTTATATTTCAACTTCACATACATTTGTTGAAGATAATAATTTAACTATTTCTGGAATAACAACTTTCGTAAAAGGATTAACAGGGACTCATTCAGTTGGAATACTTACTGGAACAACAGTATTAACAAAAGATGTTGTAGCAAATGCCACAGTAGGAGTTATAACTGACATTTATGTTGCAACTGTACCAGAGAATGTCTCTGTTGGTAGTAGTATAGGCATTGGAACCGAGAAATTAAGGGTTCTTAATACATTTGATGATAGAAAGATATTAAGGGTCATGAGAGGCGTTGTAGGTGCTGCACATACAGCTACTACACCAGTAGAATTAGTCCCAAGTTATTTCACAATTCCAATTAAATCTGAATATTTTGAGTCTAAGGTACATGATCTTGTTTATTTCAACCCAACAGAATCAGTTGGCGTTGGTACTTTGGTTGGAATAGGAACTGCAAATTTATATACTTATGGTGATATTAATGTTTCAACACCAGTCTTTACACAATCAATATTTCTACCAGACCACCCATTTAGAACTAATCAGAAAGTAATATTTACAAAAGGTACAGCACCTTTACAAGTATCTAATGAAGGTAATAGTACTGCCTTTACTCTACCAATATCTGGTGCAAATCAAACTCTTTATATTATTAAGAAATCTAAGGATTATATTGGAATTACTACTCAAGTTGGATTAACAACTAGTACAAATGGATTGTTTTTCCGCACTAAAGGATCAAATGAATTTGATTATTCTATTAGATCGGATGAGAGTCAAGTTACAGCAAAGGTACAGAAAATTGATGCAAAAGTAACTCTTACTACTGCTCATAGTATGGCAAAGGGTGATATTGTTACAATTAGTTCAAATTCTGAACAATCAATAGGTGTAGGTAGTTCTATTGCAGTTAGGTTGAAGTATTATGATAAGAATTTATTGATAAATCCTATAGGATTTGCTGCAGCTGGTATTAATTCAGAATATAATAGGATTACACTTCCTGCACATGGACTTAAAACAGGTAATAGAGTCTTTTACAATGCAAATACTGTTGTTAGTGGTTTAAGTACAGGATCTTATTATGTCTATAGATTAGATGATGATACTATTCAATTGGGTACAACTCATTATGATGTTGTTAATTTTCCACCAACAGTTATAAACTTTAATGGTATAGGTGGATCTACTCAAGAATTATCTCTTATTAATCCTCCATTATCGATAGTTAATAATAATAATTTGGTATTTGATACATCAGATAGTAGTCTTAATGGTTATAATGTTAAGTTTTTCTATGATTCCGAATTTAAGAATGAATTTGTCTCTACAGGAAGTACCGATGCGTTTAGTGTAGTTGGTGTTGGAACTTCAGTCACTCTTAAATATTCAGGCACTAATCCTGATAGATTATTCTATTCTTTAGAAAAATCTGGATTTATTAGTACTGCAGACACTAATGTACCAAATTATTCTGAAATTAATTATGTAGATAGTGAATATGAAGGTAAGTATAGTATATTTGGTATTGGATCAACTATTTTTAGTGTATCATTGAGGGATGTTCCAGAAACTCTTTCATATACACAATCTAATACTGAGACTCTTAAGTATTCTACTTCATCACCAACAGATATAGGTGGTGTAGATTCACTGAAAATGAATTTTGGTGGATTTGGATACAATCAACTTCCACATTTTGTTAGTATTGCTTCTACACAAGGATTAAATGCCGAAATATTACCACAATCTAAAAATATTAATAGAATTGGTAATGTTAGGATTATTGATCCAGGATTTGAATATGCTTCAGATAGAACTTTAAGACCAGAAGCATTTGTTCCACCTAAGATTTCTTTAAGTAATTCATATACAATTAAATCAATTGATGTAACTCATGGTGGTAGAGGATATACAAATGAACCAGATTTAATTATTGTAGATCCAACCACTGGAATTAAAGCTTCTACAGGAATATTAGAAGCTCAAATGAATGGTGTTACACTTGATAGGGTTAATATTATAGAGGAACCCAAAGGATTATCTCCTATAGAGCAAAAAATAGTTGCTACTAATAATAGTAATGGAGTTTCTGTTAAGACTTTAAATTATGATGGGTCTACAGGTATTGCAACTTGTACATTAGTTACTCCTATTACTGGTTTTGGTACAGCACCATTTAATGTAGGAGATAAGATTTATGTGGAGGGTCTGCAATCATATGTTCAGGGAAGTGGATTTAATTCCGAAGATTATGGATATAATTTCTTCACAGTAAGTGCTTACAGTCAAGCAGGTGCTAATGATAGTCTATCTTTCAATATGACTGGAGTAGCAACAGGTATTAGTACAACTATTGTTGGAGTTGCTAAAACAGACCAAAACGGATTTGGAGTTATTGTAAATTATAATGATTATCCTAGATTTAAATCGTCTCAAGTACCAACAACATTCTCTCTTGGTGAAGGTTTATTAGTTTTTGCTAATAATCAGTATTCTACAGTTGATTTGATAATAACTGAAAGTACAAGTACAACTATTAAAGTTAAGGGTTCTTACAGATTATCAGCTAATGATAAAATATTAGGTGCTCTTAGTGGATCTATTGCAACTGTTAGTGAAATTACTAATAATCGTGCAAGATTTGATGTAAATTACTCTTTAAGACAAGATTATGGGTGGAGTGATGATATTGGAAAATTAAATGAAGATTATCAAGTAATATCTGATAATGATTACTATCAAAACCTATCATATACCGTTAAGAGTCCAATTACATATGATGAGTTAGTAAATCCAGTTAATAGACTTCTTCATACAAGTGGACTTAAGAATTTTGCTGATGTTGGTATTTCATCTTCTGTAGGAGTTGGTTCTACTGCTACTTCTGATGTTACGACAGTAGTTAGTGATTTTATTAGAGAAAGTAGAGTTGATACGATTAATACCTTTGATATGACAAAGGATATTGATATAGTAGGTACAAAATCTAAATTTGTTGAATTTAAAACTAAAAAACTAGCAAATTATACACTATGTAAAACTAATAGAGTATTACAGATAGACGATTTTAGTGATCAGTTTTCTGAAGCTGCGAAGATTTATCCATATATTGACATACCAGTTGAAGAAGGTTATTCTAAATTTGTAGTTCAAGTTATAAATCCATCTACTAATGATATTGAGAGTACAGAATTTATAACATTTGGTGATAACACAGATACATTTATATTTGAAAGAGGATCTGTAAGTAATTCTTCAACAAAATTAGGTATTTTATCTACAGTTAATGATGTTAATAGTAGGACTTTAAGATTTACTCCTAGTGACATATACAATGATGATTTTGATCTAAAGGTTGTTAAAAATTCATTTAACAATGATTTACCTGGAATTGGTACACAATCTATTGGATTTGTAGATCTTACTGGTGTTAATAGAACAGTAGGGATTGGATCTACTGCAGAATTAATATCAAGGGCAACCAATAAGGTCGAATCTTACTTTGCTTCAGTAGAAGTTATTAACAATACAACAAATGAGAAAAATTTAATTGAAGCAGTAGTAACTCATGATGGAACAAACTCATATATTTCTGAATATTATACTGATACTTCATCATATATTGGATATGCTGCTGCTCCTATTGGAATATTAACATCTAAATTAAATTCTAATGTATTGTCATTGAATTATGAGAATCCTACTTCTGGTAGTGAATTACTTGTAAGGTCTAAAATTGTTGGATTTGGAACAACTGCTGCTGGAATAGGTACTTATAGATTCAAGCAATCTGGACAATCAGATGGTGCTGAAAGATCTTTACGATATGAATCTGCTTTCCATATTATTGCTGCTGCAAATCCAAGTACAAATTATTCAATTAATACTGGAATTACTTCTGAGTTCTGTTCTACTGTTAAGAATATTGTAAGAGTATCTTCTGGTAATACCAGTGCAGTACATCAACTCTTAACAGTTCATAACAAAGATAGTGTTTATACGACTAGTTATCCACTTCTTTCAATTGGAAGTACTGGAGGATTGGGATACTTTACTTCAGATTATGCATCGGGTAAGATTAAATTGTATTTTAAACCAGATGCTGAAGTAAATGGACAAGAATTAGAGATTCAAAGATTTAGTGAAGTCATTTATACAATTAATGATGATTTAAATATTGCTCCAGAACTTTCATATGGAACCGTTCGTGAAGGTTTATCGTTATACAGGTTTAATGCACTTAATGGTGATCGCATTAACAAGAAAGATTTCCCATTAACTCATAAAACTACTCCAATCTTTGAGAAGATATTTAATCCAGCAGCAACATCTACATTAGATCCAGTAACTGGTATATTTACAATAGATGATCATTTCTTTGCTACTGGTGAGGAGTTAATTTATACACCAAATTCAACTTATGTTGGTGTTGCTGGAACTCATATGCAACACGCATCTCAGACTAATTTACCAGCTACAGTATATGCAATTAGATTAACTAAAGACACTTTTAAACTTGCATTAACAGAAGCAAATGCTAATTCTGGAACTGGTGTTACTTTTCCAAGTATTGGTGGTGGTAATGCTCATGAATTGGAGATGAGTAAGAGAAGTGAAAAAGTTTTACTTAGTGTTGATAATGTAATACAAGCACCATTGGCATATACACCAGTAACTACTACTATAACAAATAATGGTGCATCAATATCAACTTCTAGAACTATATTTGAGGTTGCTGGTATAGCAACTATAACAACTGAAGATACTATCAAAGTTGATAATGAGTTTATGAAAGTAACTTCTGTAGGATTGGGAACTACTGCTGCTGGTCCTATAACTGGATTTGGAACAGCATGGCTTGTAGAAGTAGAAAGAGGATTTGTTGGAACTGCTCCTGCAACACATAATCATAATTCGACAGTTAGATTATATGGTGGGAATTATAATATTGTAGGAAGTAAGATACACTTCACAGAACCACCAAAAGGAAGTGGAAATATAAAGAAAGATAATTCTAATCTTGATATTGTGAGATCTTCCTTTGGTGGATTGGTTTATCTTAGAAATAATTATAGTAAAAACGTTATTTTTGATGATATATCTGAGTCATTTACTGGAATTGGACAAACTTATAGAGTAAGTGTTGGTGGTGCTAATACTACTGGTATTGAAACTGGAAGTACCATTACATTAATAAATGGAATATTCCAAAAACCATCTACTGATAATAATCCAGAAAATAATTACCAATTTATTGAAAATTCTGGAATATCTAGTATTACCTTTACAGGAGTTACTTCTGCTGTTAGTGGTAATCAAGTTATAAGCAATAGTGATATAAATCAAAATAATTTACCAAGAGGTGGTGTAATTGTATCTTTAGGATCTACTGGGGGATTGGGTATTGCTCCTTTAGTTGGTGCTGCTATAACGGCTAGTCTTAATAGTTCTGGTGGAATTAGTGCTGTTGGATTTGGAACAACTACTTGGGGGTATAATAATTATGGATCAGGATATAGAGGAACAAGTGTTGCTATTGGAGTAACAGACGTTGTTTATGACCATAGGTTTGTAGAAAACCCTGGTGTTGTTAGTGTAATTAAACAGACTGTTGGACCTCAACCTGCAAATAATAAAGCAACAGATGCAACATACGATTCTGAGACTGGTATGTTAACATTAACTTTAGGATCTCCTCTTAATCTGGAGGTTGGACACGTAGTACGTATTCCACCTAATTCATTGAAATTTACATGTTCTAGAGATAATCATGCAACAGTTCATACATATCCTCGTTCAACTGACCCTGCTGGTAATAGTACAAATATAACTGTTGTTTCTGTGACTGATACGACATTTACTGTTGGAGTTGGAACAGGTGGTGGTAGAGGAACAGGCGCATCTGTTACAGCAAATGTTGGTGCTGGTGGTACGTTAACTAGTTTTGTTATTGGTGCTGCTGGTACAAATTATGTTAATCCTCATTTAAGCGCACCAGATCCATCTTATGATAGTTTGCCTGTAGTTGGTGTTTATCGTCGTGGAGTAGGAAATACAACCGTAACAGGAATTGGATTGTCTGTATCATTGGATATGGGGCCTTCTGTAGGAATTGGATCAGATAATAGATTTGCTGATGCAGCAGATTTAATTGAAAAGAATAAACTCTTTATTGGTGATCTTGCTGCAAGAAGAATGAAGAATAGATATACTTCATATAATTATCCAGCTGGATTTACTGAACAAGATTGTATTGATGACGTTGTAGATGTTCTTGAAGCAACTGCACATAACCTGAAGTATGGTGGTAATGATCGGACTTATGATGCAGCAAATCTCTTTGTAAATGGTGTTTTTTCTACTCCAGCACCTGTTACTGGTGAGGAAACTCAGGTAATCTATGCATTTATGCAAGCCAGTGATATGGCAAGAAAGGTTATAAGAAATGCTAAAGTATCTGCAGCAACTGGAGCACAATATGCACATACTTTTGTTAGTGCTCCTATAGCAGGTGGTATTCACGTAAAAACTGATGGAGGAGTTGGAGTTGGTACAACGACACCTACAGCAGCAACTTATGATGCCGCAACAGGTGATTTGGTATTAACGGTTCCAAATAACATCTATCCAGTTCATGCTCCAACAACACATACACCAACTGCTGCATCATATTTCCATACAACTGGTAATTTGCAGTTGACTGTTAATGCTCATGGATTCCATGTTGGAGATCTAGTTAAGATAAATGCACATTCATTAACCTTTACATGTGCTAGAGATAATCATACAACCGATCATACTTATCCTAGAAGATCTGATCCTAAGTATGATGCTTGGGTTGCTATTGGGGCAACTACTGTTAATACATTTACTGTTGATATGGGTAAAGCAGATACTCATAATCAATATGCCCATACATTTAAGTCTTCTACTACAGGTGCAATACAAAAAGCATCTAATGTAATTGGCATTACAACAAGTTCACTTAGGTTTACTTGTGATAGAGATAATCATGGAAGTAATCATGACTATCCACGTACAACCGATCCCTATTACAATACAAATGTTGCTATTGCTGCGACTGCTGGCAATACATTTACTGTAAATGTTGGTGTATCTGATGTTGCTCTTACTACTAAAACTCAAGTTTATGATGATACAATCACTACTGATTCAGGTGGATGTGCAAATGTTCAATCTGCAATTCATACATTAGTTGGAATTGTAACAGCAGTAGTTGCTACTCATAATGCTGCTCAATTACCAGCAGCAAGAACTGTTAGTTCACTACCATTATCTGAAGTTCGTGGATTTAAGATTACTAATCCTGGATTCGGATTCGAAGTTGGTGATGTTATTAGACCTGTTGGAGTTGTAACTGATAGATCAATACAACATATTAGGGATGATTTTGAACTTGAAGTTCTTGAAACATTCAATGATCAATATGCTTCTTGGAATTTTGGTGAATTTGATTATATCGATTCGATTAAAACTCTTCAAGATGGAATTAGAAAGAGATTCCCCTTGAAATATAATGGAACTTTATTGAGTTTTGAAATAGATTCATTAGATCCACAATCATCTTTGATTGATCCACAAACATTGTTAATGATTTTTGTTAATGGTATATTACAAATACCTGGAGAAGCATATACCTTTGAGGGTGGAACTTCGTTCATATTTACTGAAGCACCAGATGCTGATGATATTATTGCAGTTTTCTTCTATAAGGGTACAGATGGAACTGATAGTGCTACTATTACTGGAATAACACCTAGTCTAAAATCAGGTGATGACATACAAATATTTAAAAATAATGGTATTAGTACTACGGTAAGTCAAGATATAAGAACCATTTATAGTATTGAATCATCTGATACTATTGAAACAAATCTTTATTCCAGACAAGGTGTAGATGATGTCAATTATAAGCCATTGTCTTGGACTAAACAAAAGATTGATAAGCAAGTTAATGGTGATGTAGTTTCTAAAGCAAGAGATTCTATAGAAGGTCAAATTTACCCAACAGCAAGAATTATTGGTGATTTTGCTACTAATGCAACTGTTTTATGGGTTGATGATGCACAATTCTTCAGATATGAGAAGATTCAGAACAATATAACTGTTGACAGTGCTGGCGGATTAATTGTTGATGATCAGGGACCAGTTGCAGCTGCACTTACAGCAGTAGTTTCTGCAGGTGGAACAATTTCATCCTTAAATGTAGTTAGTGGTGGAAGTGGATATGTTGGATCAGCCTTAACCGTCAAAATTTCTAATCCATTCTCAGTTGGTATTTCAACTACTTTCGTACCTGATGGAACAAGTACTGTAACTGGGATTGGATCTACTGCTACTGCTACAGTTGCTATAGCAAATGGAGCACTTACAACTGTAACTATAACTAATCCAGGATTTGGTTATTCACAAGCACATCCACCACATGTAATTGCATCTACACCAGAATTTAAAGTTGATGAAATTAAAACCATTACTACTTTCCAAGGAGCAAGTGGTATTATTACTGGAATTACTACTTCTGTAGGTATTGGTACTACATTAGCAATCAATTTCTACGTTAAAGGTGCCACGGCATTAACAGTTGGTCAACCTATCTATATTTCGGATACAACTTTAGGTACAGGTGCTACTTCCATATATACCAATAACGATGATGTAATTGGTACAGGAACTACGTTCTTAAATAATGTCTATCACGTATCACAATTTGATACTAATGTTGGACTTATTACTTGTAATGTACATTCGGATTCTCCTGTTGTTGGGATATCAACTTCAGGAACAACACCAGTTGGTAAATGGTCATGGGGTAAGTTCTCAGGATTTACCAGATCTTTATCTCCAATTGCACTCGGTGTAACTGGATATACCGTAGGTGAAACTGGTTTATCAACATACCCAACGATTCAACGAAGAGGATTTGGACTACGAAATATGGGTCCTCTAAGAAAGAGTCTTTAACTTAGTATAAATATAGGAAAAAGCTAATAATATGGCTGCCATTGTAACAGATCAATTTAGAATTTTAAACGCAAATAATTTTGTGGAGACGGTAGAGAATTCTGCAAATTCTTATTATGTGTTTTTAGGACTAACCAATCCAAGTATGGTTGGATTTGGTAGAACAACTAATTGGGATACTAATATACCAAACCCAACAGACAGTATTGATATTGTGAATCATACTGGCGATACTATGATGTTTGGTAAAAAAGTTGGTGATGCTAATGTTAGAAGACTGGTCAGGAGAACAGATTGGATTCAAGGAACAAGATATGAAATGTATCGTCATGATTATAGTGCCAATACTCCAGCACCAATAACACAAGCTTCTAGGTTATATGATGCAAATTACTATGTAATGAATAAAAATTACAACGTATACGTTTGCATTGATAATGGATCATCTGGAATTAGTACTACAGGTAATGCATCTCAAGATGAACCATTGTTTACTGATTTAGAACCATCAAAAGCTGGTGAAAGTGGAGATGGATATCTTTGGAAGTATCTGTTTACTGTTTCTCCTAGTGATATTATAAAATTTGATTCCACTGAATACATAACTGTTCCAAACAAATGGCAAACTAGTACTGATTCTCAAATACAATCAGTTCGTGATAATGGAGATTCTTCAGTTAATAACAACCAAATTAAAAAGGTTTATGTTGCAAACCAGGGATCTGGATATTCTGGTGGATTAGGACAAGAGTTTGATATTGTTGGTGATGGTAGTGGTGGTAAAGTTGTTGTAGATGTCGTCAGTGGTAAAATAACTAAAGTTATTGTATCTGCTGGTGGTAAAGGATATACTTGGGCATTTGTTGATTTATCAAGAATCAATGGAACAGCCTCAACAATGGCTAAACTAATTCCAATCATACCTCCAGCAAAAGGTCATGGATCTGATATCTATAAAGAATTGGGAACTGATAAGATTCTAGTATATGCTAGATTTGATGATAAGGATAAGGATTTCCCAATTGATACAAAATTTGCTCAAATTGGTATTGTAAAGAATCCTACTATTTCTGGATCAGCAGTTACTTTTACTGATAGTCAGTTTTCTTCATTAAATGCTATTAAATTAACAAGTACAACTGGAACTGTTCCTGTTGCTGGAAATTTAATTACACAACAACAAACAGGTGGTATTGCTAAAGGTTATGTGGCATCATATGATGCTGAGACATTAGTTCTTAAGTATTATCAAGATCGAGATTTATATTATAATAATACTTCTAAGGACCAAACAGATTATGTTGGAGTTAATACTTCAGGTAAAGTTATACCTTTTGAATCATCTGCGAACCAAATCAATTTCCCAAGTGGAAATGGTGCTATAGATACTAATTTTAATGTTGGTATTACAACCGTGAATAACAAAGTTATTAGTCTTGGTGTCAACTTTGCAAATGGACTTGCCAGTCCTGAGATAAATAAAGGATCAGGAGAAGTTATTTACTTAGATAATAGACCCTTGATTGCTCGAAATACTCGGCAAAAAGAAGACGTTAAAATCATCCTGGAATTCTAAAGTAAAATGCCACAAAAAACGAATCTCAATATAAGTCCTTATTATGATGATTTTGATAAGGAAAATAATTATTACAAGGTCTTATTTAAGCCAGGTCAACCTGTACAGGCTAGAGAATTAACGACAGCACAGTCAATATTACAAAATCAAATTGAATCTTTTGGTAGTCATGTGTTTAAAGAGGGATCGATGGTGGTTCCTGGTAATATTAATGTAGATACAGATTATCATTCAGTAAGAATTGAGTCGGATCATTTAGGAATTCCAGTTTCATTATATGCAGATGAACTAAAGGGAGTAAAATTAAAAGGACAAACATCAGGTATTATTGTTACAGTAAGTGATTATGCATTACCTGCTGATGGAACAGATATTACAGATTTAACACTTTATGTAACTTATTCGGATTCCGGTCCAGATAATTTAATAAAAACATTAGATGATGGAGAAGTTTTAATAACTCAGGATGCATTTGTATATGGAAATACTCCTATTAATATTGGAGATACTATAGCAACTCTTATTGATAATGATGCATGTGCCATTGGTACTGCAGTAAGTATTGGTGAAGGTGTATATTTCATTAGAGGAACCTTTGTAGATGTTGCTGCTGATACTCTCGTTTTAGAACCATATGGTTCTTTAGCATCTTATAGAGTTGGATTAAATATCCAAGAAGAATTAGTTAGTGCTAAAGACGATTCTTCTTTATTTGATAATGCAAGAGGATTTTCTAATTATGCTGCACCAGGTGCAGATAGATTAAAGATTTCTACTACACTAATTAAAAAGTCTTTAGATGATTTTGATGATAAAACTTTTGTTGAATTAGTTAAGATTGATAGAGGTGTAATTAAGAAGTTACAAAATCAATCAATATATTCAGAAATTGGTAAAGAATTTGCTAGAAGAACATTCAAAGAGTCTGGAAATTATACTGTAGAACCATTTACCATACAACCAACAGAATCATTAGATGATAAGATTTCTAATGAAGGTGCATTCTCATCAGATAGGAAAACGGATCAAGGAAATACTCCTAGTGATGATTTACTATGTTATAAAGTATCTCCAGGAAAAGCATTTGTTCATGGATGGGAAGTTAATAGAAATGGCACAACAATATTAGATGTTACTAAACCAAGAGATAAACAAGTTCTTAGTAGTGCTAATGTACCATTTAGTGTAGGTAATTTATTAAGAGTTAATAATGTAGCAGGAACACCATTTATTGGTATTAATAATAATGCCAATGTTGTTGAGTTACATCATTTTAGAAAGTCTGCTTGGAATCCAACAGGAGCACCAGCTGGATCAACTATAATAGGAAGAGCTAGGGTTTATTCTTTTGGCGTAACTGATGCTGCATATTCTAATGAAAGTACATCATGGGATTTGTATTTGTTTGATATTCAAACTTATACTCATATAACTTTCAATAGAACTCTTACAAATGCTCAACTTCCTCAGAACTCTTACATTAGAGGTGTAAGTAGTGGTGCTACTGGTTACTCTGTTGCAGCTGGTGGTGGAGCTTCAGGGCATTATATCACCCAAGTATCAGGTAAGTTCATTGTAGGAGAGCAGTGTATAATTAACGAAAATCCTACATTAAGTGCTTCTAGTGTTGCTGTAAAAACATATGAAACTTCAGATATTAAGTCCGTATATCAGAATACATCAGCATTTTCTGGATATGTTATGGATTTCAGTGGCGATACTGTTTTACAAGCATCTGTTCCTGAAGGATTTAACACTGGTGATGAAATTTTCATAACAACAGCAGGAGCTGTTACTTGTCCTGGAAGAAGTTTCTTAGGTATTAGAAGTGATAGTATTATTGCATATCCAATAAATGATGCTGCTCATAATGGATTAGACACATTCAATAGGGTCGTATCAGTAGAAGCTGATGGTCTTTCAATGACTGTTGCTGGAGTTACTACTGTACCTAACGTTACTGATGGTGGATTACCTAGTGGTAGTGTAAGTCCAACTGGATTTAAAGTTATGAGTCCAACTATCCTTAATGAGGATAATTCTGGACTTTATGCACCATTAGGATTTAATAATGTTTCTGATGTTGATCTTTCTAATTCTAGTTTATTAGTAACTAAGCCAATTACTGGTAAAACATCAAGTAGTGGTACTTTACAGGTTAATGTATCTGATACTGGAATTTCAAGTGCATTCTATAGTTCTTTCGATGCAGAAAGATATTCTGTTCATTATAATGATGGTGCTATTGAAGATTTAACAGAAGATCAATTTACATTAACTAATGCTGGTTTAACAGCAACTCTTACAGGACTAAGAGCAGGTATTACAACATCGAATGTTGTTGTTCATACAAGTGTTAGAAAGAATAGTATTCAAAGTAAGCAGAAAGTTTATGTAAGAAGTGAAAAGGCAACTGTTAATAAAACTGTTGTTGGAGTTTCTACAGTATCAAATGGATTAACTGAAAATAATTTCTATGGCCTTAGAGTTCAGGATGAAGAGATCTCGTTAAATGTACCAGATGTTGTTGATATTGTTGGTGTATATGAGTCATTAGATAATAATGTTCCTACGTTAGATAAGTTAATCTTTGTTGGTGGATTAGGACTTGATACCAATTCTATTGTTGGTGAGAAGATTATTGGGTCTACAAGCGGTGCTGTTGCTCAAATTACATCAAGGGATTCTGCAACACAAATTGAAGTTGGATATTTGAATGATAGTAAGTTTATTATTGGAGAAATTATCACATTTGAAGAATCTAATATTGTAACTACTCTTCAAAATACTACTTTAGGTAGTTATTTAAATATTACTGATAGATATACTCTCGATAAAGGTCAGAGAGAACAATTTTATGATTATTCTAGATTAGTTAGAAGGTCTAATTATAATCCTCCAACAGGTCAATTATTGGTTATATACAATCAATATCAAGTTCCTTCAGGTGATACTGGAGATGTATATACTATTGAATCTTATGATGATGAAAGATTCGGTAAAGATATTCCACATTTGAAGGATGGTCTTAGAGCATCAGATACTATAGATTTTAGACCGAGAGTTGCTAATTGGACATCTACATCTGATAGTCCTTTTGCTTGGTCAAGTAGAACATTTGCAACTGCTGGATCAAATCCATCATTAGTAGTTGCTCCAGGTGAAGCATCTATTCTTGGAATGAGTTATTATCTACCAAGAATTGATAAATTAGTTCTTACGCCAGGATTAAATGAAGATGGTCTTGTTAAGGATAAGAGGGGAACATTTGAAATAATTAAGGGTGTTTCTGCATTAGATCCAAAAGTACCTTCAACTATTGATAATTCAATGCATGTTGCAAATATTGAATTACCTGCATATCTTTATGATCCAGATGACGCTACAGTCACTTTGGTTGATAATAGAAGATATACAATGAGAGATATTGGTAAGATTGAAGATAGAGTTGAGACTTTAGAAGTAACTACATCATTAAGTCTTTTGGAAATTGATACTAAGACTTTACAAGTTCAAGATGCTGATGGTCTTGCTAGGTATAAGACTGGATTCTTTGTTGATGATTTTAAAAATAATAATTTATTAGATTTAGAAAATGATGATTGCAAAGCTGATGTTAAAACTGATACTAAAGAATTAACTGTTCCTTTAGATTTTGTTAGTATTAAACCAGAATTAGCATTAAGTACTGATATAAACACTACAACTGCTGATTTTTCATCAAATCTTTCATTATTAGATTCAAATGTACAAAAAACAGGTGATCTAATAACTCTTAAATATAATGAAACAGGATGGATTACTCAACCATTAGCATCTAAAGTAGAGAATATTAATCCATTCAATATGGTTGAATATATTGGACTTATAGAGCTGAATCCATCTGTAGATACTTGGGTAAGAAATGTATATATTGATGGTGGAGAAAGAACGGTTACTGGTGAAAGAGGTGGATTTGTTGGTGAATATATTGATACAGTTTTAACTGGAAGTGCTCCAGATACACACATTCGTTCTAGAAACGTTGCATTTGTTGCTAATGGATTAAGACCTGTAGCTAGATTCTATCCATTCTTTGATGGAACTTCTGGTATTGACATTGTACCAAAACTCTTGGAAGTCACAATGAATAGTGGGATCTTCTCAAATGGAGAAACCATAGAAGCATATAATGGTTCAACACTTCTTGCTACATTTAGAACTTGTCAACCAAATCATAAGACAGGACCAGCATTATCACCAGCAACAACATTTAATGCCAATCCATACAATACAAGTATTAATTTACCGTCTTCATATGCATCATCTTCTACAGTAGTTAATGTTGATATTGCATCCTTAGTCGAAGAGGCACAGGGAAGATTCTTTGGTTATGTAGAGACAGGAACAGTACTTATAGGTGCTACAAGTGGTGCTCAAGCAACAATTTCTAATGTTAGATTAGTTGCTGATACATTTGGTGATTTATTTGGTGCATTCTGGTTTAAAAATCCATTAGCAACTCCAGTACCTAATTTAAGATTTAGAATTGGTACTAGATCATTCAGACTAACATCAAGTGAAACGAATGCAACACCATTACCAGGAAGTCTTTTAATTAGTAGTGGTGAGACTACATATCGTACAAGTGGAATAGTGGATACGTATACACAAACTCTTGTTAGAGTTCTTCCACCACCTCCTCCACCACCAAGACGTGACCCTCTCGCACAAACTTTTACTACAGATGCAGATAGTGGAAGTTTCTTAACTTCAATTGATCTATTCATGGCAAGTAAAGATACTAGTCAGCCTTTAAGAGTAGAACTTAGGACAGTAGAATTAGGTACTCCCACTGCTATTTTAGTACAAGATTATGCACATGTTAATTTAACTCCAAGTCAGGTAAATACTTCTACTGATGGAACTGTAGCAACTAATGTCAAATTCCCATCACCAATTTGGTTAGATCCTGATACTGAATATGCAATAGTACTTCTTTCGCCATCATCCAATAATTATGAATCTTGGATTGCTAAGATGGGTGAGAGAACCGTAAACACAACAACTTTACCTGATGCTGAAAGTGTTATGGTTACACGTCAGTATGTTGGTGGTAGTTTATTCAAGTCTCAAAATGGTACAATTTGGTCTGCAAGTCAATTTGAGGATATGAAGTTTAAGCTTTATAAGGCTAATTTCACCTCTAATGCAGGAACTGTTTATTTCTATAACCCATTACTTGGAAAGAGAGATAATAATATCTCAAGATTACTTCCAAATTCCATTAAGACTTTACCTAGAAAATTAAAGGTTGGAATTACTGAAGTAACTCAAGGTGATATGATAGCTCTACTTAATGTTGGTAGAAAAGTTAGTGAAGGTGCTCAACCTGGTCCAACTGGATTTATCGAACAAGTTGGTGGTCCAATTAATACTATTAGCGCAAATGCTGGTGCTGGTTTACTTGGTGGTAAAGGATATGGTAAAACAGGTACTACTACAAATAATGTCCCTACTTATGCAATTACTGGTAGTGGATCTGGTGCATTAGTCAATGTAACAGTAAGTGCTGGTGGTGTTGTAACTGGGGTTGTTTTGACTTCTACTGATGGTAGTGGATATGTTGCTGGTGATACTATAGGTATTACTACTGCTAATATGGATAAAGGTGCTGGATGTGTTATAACAGTTACTGCAACTAATAAAATTGACACTTTGTATCTAACGAATGTTCAAGGACAGGTATTTACAACTGGTCAAGATTTAGTTTACTTTAATAATGCTGGAACCGCAGTTGCTGCTGCAAGTACTGATATTACATCTTCTGCTGTGATAAGTGATTTGTATGAAGGTAATGTGATTGAAGTTACTCAATACAATCATGGACATGAAGCAGACAATAATTTGGTTACTTTAGCTGATATTGAACCAAATACTGCACCTATTCTGACAACAACCGAATTTAGTATTACTGAAACAGGAAATTTGGGTGTTGCTAATACCACTCCTTATGCTACTTTTAACGGTGTATCTACTTCTCGTGGATATATTAAAGTCCAAAATGAAGTTATGTATTATAATAGTATTGGAAGTGGTGTAGTTGGAATTGCTACTAGAGGTTGTGATAATACTCTTCCAAGATCACATTCCAGTGGATCTGTTTCTAAGAAATATGAATTAAATGGAATTTCATTGACAGGTATTAATACAACTCATAATCTTCCTAATAATACAACTTTAAAAGCTGCTAGTGATGTTGACAAGTATTACTTACAAATTGATCGTGCTCAACAGAATGGTGATATTGCAAATGGAAGATCAACAGGTGATGGTTTATTATCATTTACGGATGAAAGATCTTCTGGTGGTGATAATATATTTGCTTCACAAAACTTCCAATTCAATGGAATTATCCCACAATTTAACGTAATTACGCCTGGAGAAGGAACTGCAGTTTCTTCGCAAATAAGAACTGTTTCTGCAACAAGTGCTGGTGGAAGTGAAATATCATTTATTGATCAAGGATATGAAAATGTGGAAATTAATCAGTTCAATAGATTAAAGTCTACACGTATGGTTTGTTCTGAGATAAATGAAGTTACTAGATTGACAAATCTACCTAAGAATAGATCCCTTACATCTTCTCTCAGATTTACTTCAGATAATACTAATACTTCTCCAGTATTGGATGTTAGACAAGGATTGTCTATGGTATTGGAAAGGAGTAAACTTAATAATCCTATATCTGATTATGCAACTGATAGTAAGGTAAATCAAACGGTAGGAGATCCTCATTCTGCGATTTATATTTCTAAGAGAGTTGATTTAAAACAACCAGCAACATCATTAAAAGTTCTTATGGCGGCACATCGAAAAGAATCTGCTGATTTTAGAGTTTTATATCAATTGTTTAGATCAGATGCTAGTGAAGTTGAACAAAGTTATCAACTGTTCCCAGGATATGATAATTTAAGGGATACTGATGGTGATGGATTTGGAGATGCTATTATTGATGTAACTCGTAATAGTGGAAGACCTGACGCTCTTGTTGTTGGAAGTCGTGATAATGAATTTAATGAGTATCAATTTAGTATTGATAATCTTGAGGAATTCAATGGATTTAGAATCAAGATCGTGTTCAGTGGAACTAATGAAGCAGAAGCACCTCGATTAAAAGATCTAAGAGTTATTGCGTTGGCATAATGATTCCTGTTGAAGGGCATAAAAATCTTTATCGAGATGAGAATTCTGGTGCTGTAGTTAATACAGATACTGCTGGATATGCACAGTATAAAAATATGAAATTAAAAAGAGATCAAGAAAAGAGTGAATTGGATCGTATGAAAGCAGATATTCAAGAAATTAAGACTTTGCTTAAGGAATTAGTTAATCCCACTTAAGTATAAATATAACATAGATCCTGATTTTTATCGTCAATGGCAGTTTACGTAAGTAATTTAACTGTAAACACTGGTGCTACGTTTAACCAAACATTTACTCTAGAAGACAGTAATTCAAATTCTGTTTTAAATTTAACTGGGTATACTGTTAGGGCTCAGATGAGAAAGCATCCTGGCAGTTCAACATTTACTGATTTAAATGCTGCTGTTTTAAACGTGAACCAAGGTACAGTCAAAGTTGGCCTTACTACAGCACAAACTACACCTTTAAAGGATGGTAGATATGTGTATGATGTTTTAATAACCGATAGTACTAATACTGTCACTAGAGTTGTTGAAGGATCTGTCTTGGTTAGACAAGGAGTGACGCAATAATGCCAGATATTAAAGTTAGAGTAGGTCAGCAGAATGCTGTAAAGGTTGTTTCTTCCATTGCAGGAAGTCAATCTATGACTTTAGGTGCTTTATCTGATGTGAATGTTGCTGGGGCTACGAATGGTATGGTTCTTGTATATAATAGCACTACTGGAAAATGGGATGCCACTTTAGAATTAACTCCAGGAGCAACACAGAATTTAGACATTAACGGAGGTAGTTTCTAGTCATGGCAAGTATTATAAGGGTAAAGCGATCTACAGGAACCGCTGCTCCTTCTGCCCTGAACTTTGGTGAATTAGCGTATACTGATGGTGTAGGAACGCACGGTGATAAAGGATATAGATTATTTGTTGGGGATCAGGGTGGTTTAAGTGGAGACGTTGATGTAATTGGCGGTAGATATTATACAGACTTATTAAGTATTGGTCCAGGTTTAGTTGCAGGTCAAACAAACCCAACGACTGCTGCTAATGGATTTGTTGCAGTTCTTGATCAGAATAGAAAAGTAGATCAATGGAATGTAGATAATTTAAGATTAGATTCTAATACATTTTCATCCACTAATACTGATGGTGATATTATCTTTAATCCGAATGGATCGGGTGAGGTAATGATCCCTGATGATACTTTCATCGGATTTGGTGGCGGTGCAGATGGAGCTTCTGCTGCTGATTCAAAAATTGAGTATGATGAAAACGGCACAGATCAACTAACATTTACTGGTGCTGACGTTAGGTTTAATATTGTCACACAATCTGATAGTAAAGATACTGGTGGAATTATTGCTGAAGGTGGTGTTGGTATAGAGAAAAACATCAATGTGGGTGGAATGACCCATACTGTTGGTATTACTACCCTAGCATCTGCTGGTGGTATAACCACTACTGGTGGTGATATGTATGTTGGTGGTGACTTATATGTACTAGATGACTTAGTATTTGATGAATTTACTGCAAGAAATGCATATGTAACTGGTATTGCAACGATTAATAATCTTAATGTTACTGGATTTTCTACCTTTACTGGTGGAATGAGAGTTGATAATATTGGAATTTCATCCAATGTTATTCATACTAAATCTGGTGGCGGTAATCAATTATACATTGACCCATATCCCGATGGATTAAGTAATGAAGGAACTGTAATTATTAAAGGTGACTTGCAGGTAGATGGTACTCAGACTACTGTTAATTCTACTTCAACGACTGTCAATGATGCTATTATGCGTGTTGGTGATGTAACCAGCAAGAGAACTGTAATGAAAACAGTTGGTGTTGGTGTATCACGAATTGAACTTGATTCTGTTGTTGGTATTAATACTAATGATACTGTTACTGCTAATGGATTACCTGGTGCTGGTACAACAACAGTTCATTCTTATATTCCACCAGCATCTGGTGTAGGACTTGGTACTATATTCATTCATGGAGATGGAGGAGCTGGTACAAACTATACTACCGCTGGTATTAGTACCACAACTCAAGTAACTGTTACTCATGCCTTTGATACCAATACCGATCGTGGTATTGCATTCAATTACAATACTAGTTCTGGTATAGGTAATAATAAGAGTGGTTTCTTTGGTTACGATGACTCTACACAAAGATGGACATTTGTTCCTGATGCAACAATTAATGCCAATGTAGTTACTGGTACAAAAGGTTTCCTAGATATTAAAGGAATTTATTATCAATCAGGTGATTTTGCCACTAGTGGTGTGGTATACTTTGACAATACTGGATTACAGAAGTCAACAGTAGCACCTGCTGCTGGTATTACTACCTCAAATTATGTTCTAACTACTAATGCTGCTGGAACACCAACTTGGACAACAACTCTTGATGGAGGAACTTTCTAATAAATTATGACAAATCAACAAACTGACGTGGATGTGAATGTTTTGATTAAACTTTATAACCAAAAAATGGCAACTTTAGCAAATCAGAATGTATTACTTGAAGCTAAATTACATACTATTACACAGGATTTTTTAGATGAAAAAAAGGAACTTCTTGCTAATCAAGCAGAATTGCAAGAGAAGTACGAAAACCTACTAGCAGATATAGAGGAAGATGGCGAAACCAGGGACTAGACAAGAATTAATTGATTACTGTTTAAGGCAGCTTGGTGCTCCAGTATTGGAGATTAATGTTGATGATGATCAGATAGATGATGCTGTAGATGATGCTCTACAATTCTTTCAGGAACGCCATTTTGATGGTGTTGAAAGAATGTATTTGAAGTATAAAGTTTCACAAGAAGATATTAATAGAGGAAAAGCATCAGGAACTACCTCAACTTCAATGGGTGCTGCTGGTAGTGGTCATGGTATTATTAATACTGGAATATCTACTGCTATAGCTGGTTATGGAACTACAACTGCTAATTGGTACGAAACTTCTAATTTCTTACAAGTTCCAGATTCTGTAATAGGGATCGAAAAAGTATTTAAATTTGATACTAGTTCCATTTCTGGTGGAATGTTTAGTATTAAATATCAGTTATTTTTGAATGACTTATATTATTTTAATGCTGTAGAGTTAATGCAGTATGCAATGACTAAGAGTTATTTGGAAGATATTGATTTCTTATTAACAACAGATAAACAGATTAGATATAATAAGAGACAAGATAGATTGTATATGGATATTGATTGGGGTGCCCAATCTGAGGATACGTGGTTTGTTATTGATTGTTGGAGAATTTTAGATCCTGATAAATTTACTGGTGTTTATAATGATGTCTTCCTTAAAAAGTATCTAACATTATTAATTAAGAGACAATGGGGACAGAATTTAATTAAATTTAGAGGAGTCAAATTACCAGGTGGAATTGAATTAAATGGTAGAGAAATCTATGATGATGCCGAAAAAGATTTAGAGTCATTAAGAGAGAAGATGACACTTGAATATGAATTGCCACCATTAGATTTTATTGGTTAGTGAGATATGGCATTAAATCCCTTTTTTCTTCAAGGATCTCAAAGTGAACAAAGACTTGTTCAAGATCTAATCAATGAACAGCTACAAATTTTTGGTGTAGAAGTAACATATATTCCAAGGAAGTATGTTAATAGACAAACTATAATTGAAGAAGTAAATGCATCTAAGTTTGATGATAATTTTACAATAGAGGCATATGTCAATACCTATGAAGGGTATGGAGGACAAGGAGATGTTCTTACAAAATTTGGAGTGAGTTTAAAGGATGAATTAACTGTTTCAATTTCTAAAGAAAGATTCGAAGATTTTATTGCTGCATTCTTAACTGCATTGCCTGATGATGAAATTAATGTAGATACTAGACCTCGTGAAGGAGATCTTATTTATTTTCCATTAGGTAGTAGATTATTTGAAATTAAATTTGTAGAACATGAGCAACCTTTTTATCAGTTAGGTAAAAATTATATTTACGAATTAAAATGTGAACTCTTTGAATATGAAGATGAGGTTATTGATACTGATATTGAAGCAATTGATACACAGGTTCAAGAAACTGGATTTATTACAACTCTCAATTTAATTGGTTCAGGAACTACTGCTACGGCAACTGCTACTATAAACACAGGATATATTAGAGAAATATTCTTAAATAATGATGGATCTGGGTATACTGTAACTCCAACAGTTGCAATTTCCACTGCTCCACCTGGAGCTGGTAATATAAATGCTAGTGCTGTCGCAATTACCACAAATACAGCTGGTGTATATTCTGTTGAAAGAATTGTTTTAACTGATGCAGGTAAAGGATATACTACTATACCTACTATTACTATTGTTGGTGGAAATGGAACAGGAGCAATTGCTACGTGTTCTATAGAAACTACACAAAAAGGTGTTCAACACTTTACAGTTACTGGTCAAGGTGTTGGTTATGGTGCAACTCCTACCATAACTATTACTGGTATTGGTAGTGATGCATTAATTTCAGGATCTGCTAAGGCAGTTGGTGAAGCAGTAGTTAATGCAGATAATGAACTTTCTTCTATCAGGGTAATTAACCCAGGTATTGGATATACTCAAACACCAACAGTAACTATTGGTAATCCTTCACTTATAACTGGTGTAGGAACATTCTATATGAATGAAATTATAACAGGAGCTGCTTCTAGTACCACTGCAAGAGTTAAAGCATGGGATTCTGATACTAAGATTCTTAAAGTTTCAAATGTTGGTATTGGAACTACAGTTTCTGGATTTATTCCTGGTGAGACTATAAGTTCTAATGAATCTGTATGGTTTAATGCTGCAGTTAGTGGTATAGCAGGAACAGTTGGTATTACTACTAATAAGATTGTTGGTATTAATACTGCAGGTTTATCACCTAATATGTTATTGCTTCCAACGAATGCAATTTATGGTAGTACTACTTGGGAAACGATTGGTACTGCAACAACAATTACAAGTATTGGAGTTGGATCGGTCTTCTTGAGTAGAAATTCATTAAATGATGGAGGTTGGTGGCAATCTGCATTTGGATATGTTGGTGTAGCTACTATCTTTACCTTCGGATCAGAAGACAATACAATATATCAGGTTAAGTCATATGACGGAACCGATATATATGATAAGTATGACACTAATGATGAAATTGAAACAGAAGCAGATCTGATAGTAGATTTCACACAATCTAATCCCTTTGGTACTTACTAATGTTAGGCACTTATTATTATCACGAAATTTTAAGAAAGACTGTTATATCTTTTGGTACAGTTTTTAATGATATTCGTGTTAGACATACCGCATCTGATGGATCACCTTTTAGTGAAATAAGAGTTCCTTTAGCATATGGACCTGTTCAAAAATTCTTAGCAAGATTAGATCAACAACCAGATTTAAACAGAGCAACTGCAATAACGTTGCCAAGAATGTCATTTGAGACTACAAATATAAGTTATGATCCAACAAGAAAAGCAGGTATAACCCAAACATTTAAAGCATCTGATGGAACAAATTTAAGGAAGGTTTATATGCCAGTTCCTTATAATGTTGGATTTGAATTAAATGTTATGGTGAAATTAAATGATGACGCATTACAAATTGTAGAACAAATATTACCATATTTCCAACCATCATTTAATCTAACAGTAGATTTAGTTAAAGTAATTGGAGAAAAAAGAGATATTCCTGTTGTATTAGATAATATTTCATTCCAAGATGATTATGAAGGTGATTATGAAACTAGACGTGCCTTAATATATACACTTAATTTTACTGCTAAGACTTATCTATTCGGTCCAGTTGCAGATACTACCGATGGTCTTATTAAGAAAGTTCAAGTTGATTACTATAGTACTATTGATAGAGAGAATGCAAGAAGGCAGTTAAGATATACTGCTACTCCTAAAGCACTTAAAGATTATAATGATGATAATACTGCAGTATTAGATACAGCCACTACAAAATCTAAGACTAGATTGTCCGTTAATGATTCTACCAATTTCACAGTTGGTATGAGAATTATTATAGATACTGAAATTATGAAGATTAAGACTATTCCAGATAATAGTACAATTACTGTTACTAGGGGATGGGATAAGACAACTGCAGCACCTCATTTAGAAAATACAAGTATTGATGTATTAAGTACTGCAGATGATGTATTGGTTGAAGCAGATGATGATTTTGGATTTAATGGTTTAATTGAAGACTTTACAGATTCTGCAGCGTTTAGTCCAACAAGAAAGATTGATCTTTGATGGAAACAATGACTAGTTATGATCCTATTGATGATGCACTGAATACTACTAGTGCAGTTGAAGTTAGTACTACTCCAGAAGGTGGTTGTGCTAAGAGGCAAGATCAGCTTAAAAATATTAGCGATGATGTTGAAAAAGATTATGATTATACTCGTGCTAATTTATATTCGTTAATTGAGAAAGGACAAGAATCCCTTAATGGTATAATGGAACTTGCTGGAGAAAGTGCAAGTCCAAGAGCATATGAAGTTGCAGGACAGATTATTAAGTCAGTTGCTGATACTACTGATAAGTTAATGGAACTTCAGAAGAAGGTAAAAGAAGTTGATGAGGAAAAAGCAAAAGGACCAAGTACTGTTACAAATAATGCAGTATTTGTAGGTTCTACAACAGATCTTCAAAAAATGCTAAAGAAGGGGTTTTTAGATGATGGAAAACAATCAAAATAAAATTGAAATAGAAGATGCAAATGGGAATACTGCTTTTGAGGTTATAGATCTAATAAAACCTGATAAGTTGGTTCCAAATGAAATAAAGCAAGATCCACTTTCCAATTGGAGAAATGAACTTGATTTTAATAAATAATTAAAAAATCATGAACATTAGTGATGTATATCTAGGTAATCCCAATCTAAAGAAAGCTAATACTCAGATTGAGTTTACCGAAGAGCAAATTATAGAATTCCTTAAGTGTAAGGAAGATCCTGTTTATTTTGCAAGAAATTATATAAAGATTGTTTCTTTGGATGAAGGTTTAGTACCTTTTGATCTTTATCCATTTCAAGAAAAATTAATTAATAATTTTCATAAAGAAAGATTTAATATATGTAAGATGCCACGTCAGACTGGTAAATCTACGACTTGTGTGTCATACTTATTACATTACGCTGTTTTTAATGATAATGTCAATATTGCGATTCTGGCGAACAAGGCATCCACGGCTAGAGATTTACTTGGCAGACTGCAACTTGCATATGAAAATTTACCTAATTGGATGCAACAAGGTATAATATCTTGGAATAAAGGTTCACTGGAGTTAGAAAATGGATCAAAGATATCGTCAAACTCTACTTCTTCATCTGCTGTCCGAGGCGGATCCTATAATGTCATCTTTCTTGACGAGTTCGCATTCATCCCGAATCACATTGCTGATGACTTCTTTGCCTCTGTTTATCCTACTATCTCGTCTGGACAAAGTACTAAAGTAATCATTGTAAGCACTCCCAGAGGGATGAATCATTTTTACCGCATGTGGCACGATTCCGAACGCGGCAAGAACGAGTATGTACCAACCGATGTACATTGGAGTGAAGTCCCTGGTAGAGATGCTGAATGGAAAGAGCAAACTATTGCAAACACTTCAGAACAACAATTTAAAGTTGAATTTGAGTGTGAGTTTTTAGGATCTGTTAATACTTTAATTGCTCCTAGTAAACTTAGAACATTAGTATATGAAGAACCTAAACAAAGAAATGCTGGTCTTGATATTTATGAAGATCCAGTACCAGAACATAATTATTTAATTACAGTTGACGTTGCCAGAGGATTGGGTAATGATTATTCTGCATTTATTGTTTATGACATTACAGAGTTTCCTTATAAAGTAATTGCCAAATATAGGAATAATGAAATTAAGCCAATGTTATTCCCAAATATTATTCATGATGTTGCAAAGGGATATAATGAGGCTTATTTATTAATAGAAGTTAATGATATTGGAGATCAAGTAGCAAGTATTCTTCAATATGATTTGGAATATGAAAATGTTCTTATGTGTTCAATGCGAGGACGTAATGGACAAATAGTTGGATCTGGATTTAGTGGTAAAAAATCACAACTTGGTGTTAGAACTACTGCAGCAGTTAAGAAATTGGGTTGTAGTAATTTAAAAACTTTAATAGAAGATGATAAGATTATATTCAATGATTATGAAATCATATCAGAACTTACTACTTTTATTCAAAAACATAATTCTTTTGAAGCAGAAGAGGGATGTAACGATGACCTTGCAATGTGCCTTGTTATATTTGCTTGGTTATGTGCTCAAGATTATTTTAAAGAGATGACGGATAATGATGTTCGTAAAAGAATATATGAAGAACAAAGAAATCAGATTGAGCAAGATATGGCACCATTTGGTTTTGTTTTAGATGGTGTTAATGATTCTGAAAGTTTTGTTGATGATGATGGAGATAGATGGCATACTGATGAATATGGAGATCGATCATACATGTGGGACTACATGTAGACTACATGAAAAAGGGTATTTTAATAAATAATTTTAGAATAATCTGAGATTCGGAGAGGAAAAAGATGCCACTAAATTTAGCATCTCCTGGAATTGTAGTTAGAGAAGTTGACCTAACAATTGGTCGGGTAGATACTGCGTCTGACAAAAGAGGTGCAATAGTTGCCCCTTTTGCTAAAGGACCAGTTAATGAACCAACAATTGTTGAGAGTGAGCAAGACCTATTAGACAGTTTCGGAGAACCATATTCCACAGATAAGCATTTTGAGCACTGGATGGTGGCTGCTTCGTATCTTGCTTACGGTGGATCACTAAGTGTTGTAAGAGCAGATGATGCCAGTTTTGCCAATGGTAAAGTTGGAACTGCAGCAACTATCAAAATTAAAAGTTTAGATCACTATAATGATCTTGGGTATGATGGAAGTATCATCACAGGAAAAACCATTGTTGCAAGAAACCCTGGATCTTGGTCGAACGGTATTAAAGTTGCAATTATTGACGCAAAAGCAGACCAGACATTATCTGGTGTAGATGCAGCTTCACCTCAAGATAAAGCTGCAATTGCTGTTGGTTATGGTGTAACACAAGATATGACTGGAAGAGTCATTTCTGGTGCTGGTTCAACTTCAGCTGCTACAGGATACTTAAAAGGTATTGTTACTGAAGTAGATGCCACTGCTGGAACTCTTGGAGTTAAAGTTCTATCACATGTAAATTCTTCTGGAACAGAAACTAATGTAGATTACACTCCATCGGGTGTATACGCATTTAACGCAACTGGTAGTCTTGGTATTCATACTGCTGGACAGGCAGTTGCATATGCATCAACAACTTATACTGGAAGAGCAGATTGGTTTGATGCACAGACTATTACATTATCCAACTCAACTGTTAATTGGAGTCAGGTTGCTGATCGTCCATCAACTTCAACTTTTGCTGCTGCAAGAGGAGCAAGATTTGATGAAGTTCATGTTATTGTATATGATGATAAAGGAACTGTTACTGGAAATGCAGGAACAATTCTTGAAAAGCATATTGGACTATCCAAAGCAAAAGATGCTGAGTATTCAATAGGATCACCTTCTCACTGGAGGAAATTCGTTGCAAACCAGTCTGATTATATCTTTGCTGGTGGTACTGGAGAATTAGGAGTTACAACTACTGGATACAGTTCTGCGTTTACTCTCGATAATGATGGTGGTTGGGATCAAACTATTGAACAATCTACCAATGGACTTTATGGTGCTGTTGGAAACCATACACTCACTTTAGAAGGTGGTAAAGATTATAATGGTGCAGTGGGTATTGGTAATTCTGGTGCTTTAGAAGTTTCTTTAGCAGGTCTTTCTTCTGGATATGAATTATTTGAGAATAAGGACACCTATGCAGCAGACTTCCTACTTATGGGATCTGCCAACCATGACATTTATACAGCACAGGCACTTGCCAATAAACTAATTGCCGTTGCTGAATTAAGAAAGGATGCTGTGGCATTCATTTCACCATATAGAGGAGCATTCTTATCGGATGCAACTGCTGGAACAGTTGTTGTTAATTCGGATGCAGATATTACTGATAAGGTAATTGAATTCTATGCTCCAATTACATCATCGTCTTATGCAGTCTTTGATAGTGGATACAAGTATCAGTATGATAGATTTGCGGATACATTCCGATATGTCCCATTAAATGGAGACATTGCTGGTACATGTGCAAGAAACGACATCAACAACTTCCCTTGGTTCTCACCAGCGGGAACTGCTAGAGGCGGAATTCTGAATTCAGTTAAACTCGCATACAACCCTTCTCAGGTTCAAAGAGATAAACTTTATTCAAATAGAGTCAATCCTATAATCTTTACACCAGGCGGTGGAATTACACTCTTTGGAGATAAGACTGGATTTGCTAAATCATCTGCATTTGATCGCATTAACGTTCGTAGATTGTTTATCTACCTTGAAGAAGCAATCTCTGCTGCTGCAAGAGATCAAATGTTTGAATTCAACGATGAAATTACAAGAACAAACTTTGTAAACATTGTTGAACCATTCCTCCGTGATGTCCAAGCAAAGAGAGGTATTTACAACTTCAGAGTTATTTGCGATGAGACAAATAACACTGCTGCCATTATAGATAATAATGAGTTTGTTGCTGACATCTTCATCAAACCAGCGAGAACGATTAACTTCATCGGTCTAACCTTCGTTGCCACCAGAACTGGTGTTTCATTCGAAGAAGTCGTTGGAAACGTTTAATTCTATCTCATACACATAAGGTATAAAAAGCTATGGCAACTCAATTCAATAGACCACCATTACGGAAGATTACTGACTTTAAAAGTAAGCTTACAGGTGGTGGTGCAAGGCCGAATCTATTTGAGGTAGAACTTGCTTTTCCTGATTCCATAAACATCGATAATGATGTAAAGGATAAGTCAAGATTTTTAGTAAAATCAGCAGCACTTCCTGCTTCTAATATCACACCAATTGATATTAACTTTAGAGGAAGAATCTTAAAGATTGCTGGTGATAGAACCTTTGATACTTGGACAATTACAGTTATTAACGACACGGATTTTGCAATTCGTTCTGCTTTTGAAAAGTGGATGAATGTCATTAATAAATTATCAGATGCAACAGGGTTTAATGATCCTGCAGAATATCAAGAAGATGCATATGTTCATCAGTTAGATCGTGATGGATCTACTCTCAGAACGTATAAATTCTTTGATATTTTCCCAACAAACATAAGTCAGATGGATCTGTCTTATGAAACTATTGATACTGTTGAAGAGTTCACTGTAGAACTTCAAGTTCTTTACTTCGAATCTATCAAAGGTGTCGGTGCTAATGCTGGTGGTGAAAGTATCAGCTAAATAGTGCTATAATAGTAGGAAAACAATTATACTATGCCTAAGCTTTTTGGATTCTCCATAACAGATAAGGAGAAAAAGTCATCTTCATTACTATCCCCCGTTCCTCCGTCAAACGAGGACGGGGTTGATAATTATATCTCTAGTGGCTTTTATGGTCAGTATGTAGATATTGAAGGTGTTTATAAAACTGAATATGATTTAATGCGTCGGTATCGTGAGATGGCGGTTCATCCAGAAGCGGATGCTGCTATTGAAGATGTTGTGAACGAAGCTTTGGTTAGTGATTTATATGATTCTCCTATAGAAATTGAATTATCAAATGTAAATGCTAGTGATAAAGTAAAGGATAGAATTAGAGAAGAATTCAAAAACATCAAAGAAATGATGGATTTTGATAAGAAAGCTCATGAAATTTTTAGGAATTGGTATATTGATGGCAGACTTTATTACTTAAAAGTAATTGATGTTAAAAAACCTTCGGATGGGATTCAAGAGATAAGATATATCAATCCCATGAAGATTAAGTTTGTGAGGAAAGAGAGAAAGCAAAAAGGGAATGAAATGATGGGTCCACAAGGTCCATCTGATATGAAGAAAGCAATATACCCAGAAATTGATGAGTATTATGTTTTTACACCTAAACCAAACTATCCAACAACAATGTTTGCTGCTGGTGGTGGTAGAGGAAATGATAAAACTTCAATTAGAATTGCAAAAGATTCTATATGTTATGTAACTTCTGGATTATTCGATAGAAATAAAGGAACTTGTCTTTCATATCTTCATAAAGCAATTAAAGCACTTAATCAATTACGTATGATTGAGGATAGTCTGGTAATTTATAGACTATCAAGAGCACCAGAACGTAGAATATTCTATATTGACGTTGGTAATTTACCCAAAGTTAAAGCAGAACAATACCTTAAAGAGGTAATGAGCCGTTATAGAAATAAGTTAGTTTATGATGCTTCTACTGGTGAAGTTAGAGATGATAGAAAGTTCATGTCTATGCTAGAAGATTTCTGGTTACCACGTAGAGAAGGTGGTAGGGGAACTGAAATTACTACACTTCCAGGTGGACAAAACCTTGGAGAACTTGCTGATATTGAATACTTCCAGAAGAAACTTTATAGAGCATTAGGTGTTCCTGAATCTAGAATTGCAAATGATGGTGGTTTTAATCTAGGTAGATCATCAGAAATACTAAGAGATGAATTAAAATTCTCTAAATTTGTAGGTCGTTTGAGAAAAAGATTTGCAAACATGTTCAGTGATTTCTTAAGAACACAGTTAGTTCTTAAGAATATTATTGCACCAGAAGATTGGGATGAGATAAGTGATCACATTCAATATGATTTCTTATATGATAATCAGTTTGCTGAATTAAAAGAAACTGAACTTATAGAAGGTAGACTTGGTATTTTGGCATCTATTGAACCATACATTGGTAAGTATTATTCTCAAGAATGGGTTCGTAGAAAGGTTCTTCGTCAGTCTGACACAGAAATGAAAGAATTGGATAAGCAAATTGAAAAGGAAATAAAGGATGGAATTATTCCTGATCCTTCAATGATAGATCCAATTACTGGTGAACCAATGGCACCAGGTACAGAAGAAGAAGCAATGAATGGATTAGGTGGTGGCATGATGGATGCACCCCCATTAGATAGTGGCATTACTAACGGTCAGGTTAAGAAAGACACTAAATTGGCAGAGATATAAATAAAATATAATGCTATATTAACATTTCATGGATAATATTATCGATTTGATTGCAATTGATGCAAAACCAAGTGAAGTATCAGATCAGATTAAAGATGCTTTATATGCTAAAGCAGCTGAAAAAGTTGAGGGAATTCGTCCTAATATTGCCCTTTCAGTGTTTTCTGAACCAACTGAGAGCGAATCTGAAGTAGAACCAGAAGAGGAATCAACAGAAAATGACTAGAATTTTAGTTAAAGGTGCTGAAGCAGCATTACCAACTAGTGCTGGTGCTGGAACAAGTTTTTCAGAGGCGACACTGGTGCGCGTAGTAAATACTGCAGCTGCTGGTACGAATCATCTAGTTACTCTCCAAGAAACTAGAGGTGGTACTACTGTTGGATCATTTACTGTTTTAGGTGGTACTGCAGTTGAAGTTGAAAAAGACCCAACTTGGGTTATGTTTGCAGCAAATGCTGCTGTATTAGGTGCTAAAGTAGGATTTACCAATTAAAGAAATGAAACTCATTACAGAAGAAGTATCAAACGTTAAATTTATAACTGAAGGTAAGGGATCTAAAAAGAAACTTTATATCGAAGGAACTTTTCTTCAAGGTGATATTAAGAATCGTAATGGTAGAGTTTACCCCGTAAATACTCTGGCAACTGAGGTTGGTAGATACAATGAATCTTTTATTAAAAAGGGTCGTGCTCTTGGTGAGTTGGGACATCCAGATGGTCCAACTGTAAACCTTGATAGGGTTTCTCATAAAATTACTTCTCTTAGACAAGAAGGTAATAATTTTGTTGGTAAGGCACAAATTCTTAATACTCCAATGGGTAAAATTGCATCTTCACTTATTGAAGAAGGTGTAGTACTTGGAGTTTCTTCTCGTGGTGTTGGTTCACTTAGAGAAGAGCAAGGTGTAAAATATGTTGGTGAAGATTTTCAGTTAGCAACTGCTGCTGATATTGTCGCTGATCCTTCTGCTCCAGATGCATTTGTAAATGGAATCATGGAAGGAAAAGAGTGGGTTTGGGAAGGTGGAATCCTTCGTGAACAACATGCAGAAAAAACTAAAAAGATGATTAACACACTTGTTGATCAAAAAAGACTTGAAGAGCACAAGTTGAATCTATTCAACGATTTTCTTTCGAATCTTTAAGTTCTATAAATAAATACAGATTAATAAAAATCTATAAAACAAATGTCCGTTGGCAACGATTTACAGAAAATGGAAAACATCGAAGAGAACGCAGTAACCAAAGGTGCTAAACCTGCGGAACCAATGCAGAAACTAAGTACTGGAGGTACTCCCGCTACTTGGGAAGATCTCGGTGGACCCACTCCTGAAAACTATAAGAGTGATGACGATTCAGCTAAGCTGAAAACACCTGGTGCAACCCTTAAGCAAGTTAAGGATGTTGTAAACAAAGGTGCAAAAGCTGCTGAAGGATCCAACCTTAAGAAAGAGGAAGAAGAAACCGAACTTAAGGATGATCAGGAAGTAGTTGCCGAAGAACCTGCCAAGGAAACTAAGGAAGGTGAAGAGGTAGTTGCTGAAGAAGAAACTACTGATCAAGAAGTTGTTGCTGAAGAAGAAACTACTGAGGAAGAAGTAGTCGAAGAGAAGATTGATGTCGATGCAGACATTAATGCTTTAATCGAAGGTGAAAAACTTTCCGAAGAGTTCGAAGCAAAAGCACGGACAATCTTTGAGTCTGCTATTAAGGCCAAAGTTGCTGAACTTTCAGAGCAAGTCAAGATCTCTTATGAAGAGAAACTTGTTGAGGAAGTAGCATCCGTTAAAAAAGAATTACAAGAGCGTGTCGATTCGTACTTGGAGTACGTTGCTAGTGAGTGGTTGGAAGAAAACCAACTTGCTGCTGAAGCCGGTCTTAAAACAGAAATGACTGAATCCTTCCTTGAAGGTATGAAGTCACTCTTTGAAGAACATTATGTAACTATCCCTGAAGAAAAATATGATGTACTTAATAGCATGGTAGATAAACTTGATGAGATGGAAAATAAACTCAACGAGCAAATTTCTAAGAATGTTGCTCTTAATAGGAGACTAGCTGAGTCTGTTGCTGATGTAATTTTTGCAGAAGTAACTGAGGGTCTTGCAGACACTCAAAGAGACAAACTTGCTTCTCTTGCCGAAAATGTTGAGTTTGAAAGTGAAGAAGACTATCGTGAGAAGCTAGTAACACTTAGGAAGTCATACTTCCCAGAAAACGCTGGCACTCAGAGAGACAACTCTGAAAATCTGTCTGAGGGTGAAGAAAGTTCCACACCACAACCAGTATCTGGTTTGATGGAATCTTATCTCCAGACAATGAGCAGAGTCTCTAAAAAGTGATTTTTTAAATTATACGTTCAAACTAAACTTTTAACTTTGTATAAAAGGTAAATTCAAATGCAAATGTTCCAATCAGAACAGCTGCAAGAGAAATGGGCTCCCCTTCTAAACTATGACGGTCTTGATGAAATCAAAGATCCTCATCGTCGAATGGTAACCGCCGTTCTCCTAGAGAACCAAGAAAACGCACTCCGTGAAGAGCGTGAATTTCTCTCAGAAGCTGTTCCTACAAATAGTACTGCCACTGGAGCTAATCCAGGATTTAGTGCAAGTGCTACTGCTGGCGGACCTACCGCAGGTTTCGACCCAGTATTAATAAGTCTTATTCGTCGTTCAATGCCTAACTTGGTCGCATATGACCTTGCTGGTGTTCAACCGATGAACGGTCCTACTGGACTAATCTTCGCAATGCGCTCACGTTACGAGTCTCAGTCTGGTGCTGAAGCTCTCTTCGATGAAGCAGATACTTCCTTCTCTGGACAGGATAGTGGACGTAACGTTGGAAACTTCCCTGGCGCAGCTGCAGGTATTGGTTCTACTGGTGGTACTGGTCTAACTGGTGCAAACAACCCAGGACTATTGAACCCACAGGGTTCACAAACTGCTACTACGTACCCAACTGGTACTGGTATGCGTACAGACGATGCTGAGAACTTAGGTTCTGGTACAGGCGATCATTTCAACGAAATGGCGTTCAGCATCGAGAAAGTAACGGTAACTGCTAGAAGCCGTGCTTTGAAAGCTGAGTACTCACTAGAACTCGCTCAAGACCTTAAAGCAATTCATGGATTGAATGCTGAAGCGGAATTGGCAAATATTCTCTCTACAGAGATCCTTGCTGAAATCAACCGTGAAGTTATTCGTACCATCTATAAGGTCGCTGAGTCTGGTGCTCAAACAAACGTTGCAACTGCTGGTGCATTCGACCTCGATACTGACAGTAACGGTCGTTGGTCTGTTGAGAAGTTCAAAGGACTTATCTTCCAGATCGAAAGAGATGCCAACGCAATCGCACAAAGAACTCGTCGTGGAAAGGGCAACATGATCCTTTGTTCCGCTGACGTTGCTTCTGCCCTAACAATGGCTGGTGTACTAGATTACACTCCTGCTCTTAACGCTAACCTTAACGTTGATGACACAGGCAATACATTTGCTGGTGTACTTCAAGGTAAGTATCGTGTATACATCGATCCTTATTCTGCAAACAGTGCTGCTTCTCAGTACTACGTTGCTGGTTATAAAGGTTCTTCACCTTATGATGCAGGACTGTTCTACTGCCCTTACGTTCCACTACAGATGGTTCGTGCAGTTGGAGAGAACACCTTCCAGCCTAAAATTGGCTTTAAGACTCGCTACGGCATGGTTGAAAATCCCTTCTCACAAGGTACAACTCAAGGTCTTGGCGCACTTTCTGCTAATACTAACCGCTATTACAGGCGTGTTAAGGTACAAAACCTTATGTAAGAAGAAAGGATATATTTCCTTTATTCAAGAGACTCCTTTCGAGGGGTCTCTTTTTTTATCTAAATAATTAAAAAGTTAAGAAAATGGCCTGGTATATCAAGAAGAGTTCTGCTCTTGACGATTATGATGTTTATTTTACTGGAGGATCTAATTGGTCCGATGACATTGCGGATAAAACTACCTTTACATCGCAAGCAAAAGCAAGAGCTGTAATGGTTAATAATGATGGTAAGAATGGTGGATGGGCAGGTGCAACAGCAGTATCAGAATAAATCTAAATAAATATAGGACTCCAGATAAAAACATGAAACCAACTCCAAGAGAATTCAAAGAAGCATTTGAACGTCAGGAATTTATTACCAAATATCTTATAGATGAAGGCTACGCTGAAAACGAAGAATCAGCAAAGGATGTTATAATGGGTATGAGTGAACAATGGTACGAAACTATTCTTAAATTAAATGAAAAAATTTGATAGATTTATTGAAGAAGCAGCATCTAAAAGATGTCCTCCTGGACAATATTATTGTTTTGAAGGGAAAAAGTGTAAAAAAATACCTAAAGGATATCATATAGGTGGTAGAGGGTACTTGGAGCAGGATGATGATGAGTCTAATGGAAGTGGCAATGGCCATTCTGGCAATGGTAATGGTGGCAACGGCAACGGCGGCGGTGGCAATGGTGGTGGAGGAGAATAATGACCAGTCCCTTCGCTAATCAAATACAAAATAGGAATTTTCTATCTCCTGTAGGATTTGAATTTACTTTAGCGAAATACCCTAAAGCTGCCTTTTTCTGTAATTCTGCAAGAATACCAGAAATATCTCTTGGTACATTTCAACAACCATCTTACTTAAAGAATATTGATGTACCTGGTGAGAAACTTGAGTATGGAGATCTTAATATTAGATTTCTTGTTGATGAGAATTTAGAAAATTATATGGCAATTCATAATTGGTTGACGGGTCTTGGATTTCCAGAAACTCCTGATCAATTTAAACAACAATTAGTTGATGATGAAGGTCTAACAGATTTTAAAGAACAATGGAGTGATGGTACTTTATCAATATTGAATAGTAATTATAGAACAACAGCAAGAGTTAAATTTAGCGATCTTTTTCCTGTTGCCTTGACATCTTTGGACTTTGATGCTACAAATAGTGATGTAGAATACTTTACAGCAGACGTATCTTTCAAGTATACTGTGTACAATATAGTTGATACTAATGGTGATCCATTGAAATAAATTATGAATCTTGAAAAAATTCAAGAGATGTGGGAGCGTGATGCTGTCATTGATCCTGATAATCTACATGATGAGTCATTAAAAATACCTCAGTTACATTCAAAGTATTATACAGTTTATAATACTGTTACTTTATTGCGTGAAAAAGCAAGGGAACAATACAATAAAATTCGTTTAGAAAGACATAATTATTATACGGGAAAGGCACCAGCAGAAGTATATGTTGCAGAACCATTTCCATACAAAGTTAGAGAAAAGGATGCTATACAAAGACATATGGAAGCAGATGAGAAATTGACTAGGATAGATCTTAAGATAAGATATTATGATGCTACTCTGAAATTTTTAGAAGAAATTATTAAAAACGTTTCTAATAGAACATTCCAAATTAAGAATGCTATAGAATGGCACAAATTTCAATCTGGATTTAACTAAATAAATTTTTAAACTGTAGAGGTATGATTCGAACATACAAGTCCCGCCTCGCTAAAGATGGAACAGGAAGGAAACAACTTCCCGCGTTTACCGTTTCGCCACTCTACATTGAAGCCCTATGAAAGGGCTGACATAAGGCGTTGTATACCAATACCCCCTCCACTACGGGGGAAAAAGTCGAAGGAGAGGAAGTCTTCTAGTTCTTTCTCTACTCTTCCCTTACCAAATTTATCGATAATAAGTTGAGCATAACCACCATCAGATATGGTGTAGAAAGTATTACGCATTTGTTCTTTATCAGTACTGCGTTCTGCACTACCTATGGTTTCCATGCCACCTAGAATAACATCAATTTTTTTACTAGTACCATCATTATTCCTTGCCATGTTCCAGAATGGTGATGTCCATTCAGGGAAATCAGTAATCATACCAGTATCAATTTCTTTTTCATCATCATGATCTAGTTCTTTTTTATTGAACTTATTGGACCAATCATCATAAGTTTCTATTTCTAGTTCAGGTAATCCAAGATACTCACATAGTTCAATCTCCATTTGTTTGAGATCTTCTACACCTCCTTTCATTTCAAACTCAAACATGGGAAAGATAGTTTCATGTCTTCCTGGTACAGGGTTTGGTTCTGCCCTATACGACGTTGAGACACAAAAAAATCCTTCTTGTGAAGGATTGG
>VTLG01007540.1_pt1 | contig 50501 bp, 38 predicted proteins | sample 4694571 | NCBI WGS metagenome assembly VTLG01 (sample SAMN12604809, study PRJNA352737) | marine metagenome | biome: ENVO:00000447; feature: ENVO:00000209|ENVO:00000569|ENVO:01000036; material: ENVO:00002151; isolation source: viral sequences binned using virsorter ... | reverse complement strand
CGACCATTTTAGAGGAAGTTATTGATGAATATGTTTACCTATTAGATGCACATAGGATAGAAGAAATGCAAGAGTTTGTTAATAAAGAACTAGCTACTGATTACTAGTTACACACAATTCACCCCACACACAAAATGAACACTCCCGACACAATTCTACGTCAGCAAGCATATGACGTAATGGAAACAATTGAAGACACAGTTGAACATTTATGCCATGAATATATGATATCAGGTGAAAAGGTATGGACAATGATTGGTGCACTAAGTGATGCAAAACTAGATGAATTCCCAGCCCCTGATGAAGAATGAACAACCAGAATTACACCAGTTAAAAGAGGACATTAAACATGACATTCTTGCTATTCTTAAGAGTTATACGCATGGAGTTCCCACATATAATGATACATTCAAGAGACGAATATTAGGAGCAATTGAAACATCTTTTAATACATTTACAGACACTCACGAGATACTGGTTGAACGAGATTCGCAAGCGCCCCCAACATGAAACACCTACTATTCATCACACTATTATTCACAACAATTCACCCGGTATTAGCAGCCACTGATTGTTATGAAATAGGTAATAGTTCGTTCTGTAAAAGTATCACAAGAGATGGTCAATTATCACTGGTAGAATGTTATTGGAAAGGAGATAATAAGTACTGTAGAATAGACAATGAAGACTTAAAGAGGGTTTACTAAATGATGTATCTTGATGATAAAACAATTGAGGATATTGTTAACGAACTATTTGAAGATTCTAAACGTGATTGGATGAAGGAAAATTACAATGGTTATTTGATATGGGATGAAGCTAGATTAGGATGGAAAAGGAGTAAATATGGATTGAGTTATGATACTAAATGCACATAGACTCACATGGACTACCCACACTAATTAACACTTAAATGGTATCAAATTATACACAAAAACATTAAATAAACGTTTTAAATGGTATTATAAATATATCTTCGTGTTTTATATCTTTGTGGAAAACTTGTTAATAACTGGATGTATTTCTGTGGATAAGTATATGTTTACCTGTGGAAAAAGGTTGTGGAAAACTATTATATAAGACGTGTAATATAGTGAGAGATGGTGAGAAATAAGCCTGTAAATATCTCTCTAAAACTTGTTATATAATGTCTCTTATATTCTCTAAAACTATCACAAACTCTCTGATGATTATCTCTCAATTTAATGCTCTCAGACCTTGTGATCTAAGCGACCTTAGTATAACACAAGGGTCGCAAATATGTCAACCCCCCGTTACATATTTTGACAGTATTACAGTTTCATAAAATATCAGATAGACTTGACAATTTTATGAATATGGACTATACTTATACTATAAAGATAAGGAGGATAGTATAGAGTATATTTGTATTACTGTGTGACACTTGCAGTAGTGCACACTAGGACCAGACATAGTGCCCCGGTCTGTGTATAATAACAGCATGGACAACCAACGAACCTCCATGAACAGTCTTACACAACTTGAAAACATCATCGCCGACTTGCAATCTGAAGGCATTCGTGCTAAAATAACAGTGCTACCTTCAACAACACTTAGGCAGCGTAAATCCTCCCTAGGTGTTAAGCGTTCCGCAAGTCGTCGTCGTTCTGGCAACACTCAGATGCAGGATTGCAATAAAATCTATCATTCATCTGGGCACAATTAGACTACACTAACTGACAGTCCTGGGCAAGACTTTAAACTGTTCGTTGTTACTTTATTCATTTTTATTATGACTCGTGAAACTGCACTTGGACTTCTAGCTCAAGGTAATAACGGCAAAGAACTTCTTACCATTCTAGATGTTATTTTTGCTGATGTAATTGCACAAGAGGTAGGTAAGCGTTTGGCAGAATAACAGTTTATAACATATAGGAGGGCTAGTTTAGTCCTCCTTTTTTATTAACGAACGAATGGATTGACAGTCTTATTCGTGAAATAGACAGTGTTTTATTGTGTTTTAATGTTATCGACCGCGCCGCGTTGCCGGTTGCGTGTTATAAAAAAAGGAACCTTCCTAACCTACAGAGGTGACAAATCGAGAGAGCTATATAAAAATAAAAAAAAATTCCCGTATATTATTCCACCATCTCAACAGGATTAATATATAAAAAAATGCCGCATAAAAAATATGTCTGAAAAGGTCGAAGACAGAAGCGAAGCAAAAGTCTACCACATATATGCAAAGGATCGTTGTTTATATCACAATTTAGAGAGAGAAGATTTTGAGGAGAAGTGGGAGATGTTGCATAATATGGTAGAGTTAATGACTGGTTATAAAGATGATATAGACTTGCAATTTGAGGAGATCAGTGATAGTATAGTAAATAATGGTCCTGGACGTGACCTATTAGATTCATCTTATTAAAGGAGATTTATTATGTTGTATGTGAGTATCATCGGATTAATTGTGGTGCTTGCTATTTGTTATGCTGTATATTCATTAAAGGTGTATAATCCGCATGACTAATATTATTGACACAATCTAAATAAACTGATATAATTGAATTGAAGGTATTAAACAATTATGGCAAAAGGATTTACTGTTAAAGCTAATGCACCAAAAGTTAAGAAAGCAGAAGACGATTGGGACATTGCAGCTATTAAAGAACGTATGAAGGGTAAAGCAATTGTATTTTGCTTACCTGGACGTGGAGTATCTTATACATTTCTAAAGAATTTTGTACAGTTATGTTTTGATCTTGTACAGAATCAGATGAGTATACAGATCAGTCAAGATTACTCATCAATGGTTAACTTTGCAAGATGTAAGTGTTTAGGTGCTAATGTATTGAGAGGACCTGATCAAGTACCTTGGGATGGTAAACTTAAGTATGATTATCAGTTATGGATTGATTCGGATATTGTCTTTGATGTGAACAAGTTCTGGCAGTTATGTGATTTATCTGTACCAGCTGAAGGTGATGAAAGAGAGATTACTGCTGGATGGTATGCAACAGAAGATGGAGTCACAACCTCTGTCGCACACTGGTTAGATGAAGATGACTTCCGCAAAAATGGTGGAGTTATGAATCATGAAACAGTTGATAGTATTAGTAAGCGTAAGAAACCATTTACTGTAGATTATACAGGCTTTGGTTGGGTACTAATTAAGAACGGAGTATTTGAACATCCAGAGATGAAGTATCCATGGTTTGCTCCTAAGATGCAAGAGTTTGAATCAGGTAAAGTAGCTGATATGTGTGGAGAGGATGTTAGTTTCTGTTTAGATGCTATTGAAGCAGGAATTGATATCTGGTGCGATCCTCGGATTAGAGTAGGGCACGAAAAGACTCGTGTTATTTAATAGAGTATACGGAAAGTTTGGTATGGTATGGAAAGAAGTTAAAGACTATAATACTTTATGGAATGAGGTAAGTGAAAATCTTACCGAACTTTCTCGTATTGATAAAGTTAAATATTATGTAAGAGCAACTGAAGATTCTATCGAAGCTAAGATTAAACGTGTTGAAGAACATTCAAAAAGATTGGAGACTAATTAATGGCACTTTATGGTACAACAGATCAAAAGTTAGAAGCAACACCAAAAAAGACTCGTCAAGGTACAGGTAAACATACTAAGTATGCCGCCACCTCTCGAAATGGTGTTAGAAAAAAATACCGAGGACAAGGTAAATAACATATAGAGATCTCCTTCGGGAGGTCTTTTTTTTATGCTTATAATTAATAGTAGAGTTTCAATGGTAAGAGACATGGAAAGGAAAATGTTAAGAGAAATTGCAAATGACAATCAAACACCAAAGAAACGCGATTTACCATTACAAAATGATTTGTATGAGAGAATGGATGCTGATGAAGAGGAGATTAATCTAAATGATTGGGATACTAATGGACCTGTACCATTAGCCGAATTTTAAACTATAAATAAGACAGGATATATCATCTTTTTTATAGGTACATATGCCTCTTCAGCGTGTAAGTCAAGGATTTAAAGATATTAGTATGACATTTGCCAGGAATCCTCTGACAAATGACTTAATTGCATTAAAAAATGCTAATGCAATTACAAGATCTGTGAGAAATATTATTTTTACTTACCCTGGAGAGAAGCCTTTTGATCCTGAATTTGGTTCTCAAGTATCAAGAATGCTTTTTGAAAGCATTGATCCACTTAATGCAATTAAAATTAAACGTGAAATTAGATATTCTATTGAAAGATATGAACCAAGAGTTTTGTTAACTAAAGTACAAGTAGTTCCTGATTATGATGGAAATGCTTTTGATGTCCAGATTGTATATAATATAATCGGTATTGATGTACCCTCTCAGCAATTAGAATTTGTGTTGCAATCAACATCTCAATAATGGCACTAGTAAATTTCGCAAATCTGGATTTTGACCAGATAAAACTTACTTTAGAGAATTATTTAAAAGATAATTCTAATTTTACAGATTATGACTTTGAAGGATCTAATTTGTCAACGATTTTAGATGTTTTAGCATATAATACCTATATTACCTCATATAATGCCAATATGGTTACTAATGAGGTATTCATTGATAGTGCTACTTTAAGAGAAAATGTAGTATCTTTGGCACGAAATATTGGTTATATGCCAAGAGCTCGTAAATCTGCACAAGCAACCATTAGTTTTTTCGTAAATACCACAGGAATTATACCAAGTCCATCAACAATTACATTAAAAGCTGGTCCAGTTGTAGTATCTTCAGGAACTTTTGGTACTCAGTCTTATGTTTTTTCAATAAAAGATGATATTACAGTACCTGTTGTTAATAATGAAGCAGATTTTGACCTACTTCCTGTTTATGAAGGTAGTGTTGTTGAAGAAACATACGTTTATAGTTCCAGAAATCCAAATCAAAGGTTCTTAATTAGCAATATTGGAGTAGATACGGCATTAATTAACGTAACTGTTGGTACAAATGCTAGTACAGAGCAACAAAAATATGCTTTTCAGGATAGTTTATTCGATATTGATGGTGAATCTAGAGTTTTCTTCTTACAAGAGGTTGAAGATGAGCGATATGAGGTGATTTTTGGTGATGGTGTCTTTGGAAAGAAACTTTCTGAAGGTAATGTAATAACAATTAACTATATTAAGTCAAGTGGAGACAGTGGAAATGGAGTTTCTAGACTTACTTTTAATGGAAGAATGGTTTATACAAGAAGTTCTGTTGAATATACGGTAACTTCTGGTATTTCGATGATTACAACTGATATTGCTTCTACTGGAGGAGAGTCAATTGAAGGTGTTGATTCAATTAAGAAGTATGCACCACGAATTTATGCTTCTCAAAACAGAGCTTTGACTGCAAATGACTATGAAACGTTAATTCCATCAAGAATTTATCCAGAAACAGAGTCAATTTCCGTTTTTGGAGGTGAAGAACTCATTCCTGCACAATATGGTAAGGTTTTTATCAGTATTAAACCAAGAACTGGTGAATTTTTACCTAATTTGATCAAAGAAAACATAAAAAGAGACCTTAAAAAGTATGCAGTAGCAGGAATTGTACCTGAAATCCTTGATTTGAAGTATCTTTACCTTGAAGTTGATTCACATATCTATTATAACAGTAATTTTGCTTCATCTGCAGCTAATGTATCAACAATTGTTCAAAATAATGTGAATACATACGCTGATTCTAGTGAGTTAAATAAGTATGGTGCACGATTTAAGTATAGTAAATTCCTTAAGGTTATTGATGACAGTCATTCTTCAATAACATCTAATATTACAACAGTTTTAATGCGTAGAGATATTAGACCTGCTATAAATGCAATAGCTGAATATCAAATTGGTTTTGGTAATGAATTCCATATTGGTAGTTTGGATGGTTATAATATCAAATCTTCTGCATTCCAAATTGAAGGAGTTTCTGGTGATGTTTATCTATCAGATGTTCCTAATACTAATAGAGAAGATGGAACAATATTTTTATTCTCTCTTTCAAATCCACAATCAACGGATGCAAAGATTGTAAGGAGAAATGTTGGTACTGTTAATTATATTAAAGGAATTATAACAATTAATCCTATTAATATTCAGGCAACATCTAAAAAGAAAGATGGCCAAGAAGTTATTGAAATTTGTATTGCACCAAGATCAAATGATGTGATCGGATTACAGGATTTGTATTTGCAACTAGATATTAATAACAGTACATTCGATATGGTAATTGATCAGATTGCATCAGGACTTGATCCTTCAGCATCTAATTATATTGTTTCTTCCAGCTACAGTAACGGATATCTAGTAAGACCATAAAATGACACAAAGCAGAGTCCCATTAAGAACAGTTGTTAAAAATCAACTGCCACTTTACGTTATAGATGAATTTCCTCTTATTGGTGATTTTTTATCGACTTATTATCTTTCTCAGGATTTTCAGGGTGGTCCTCTCGATTTAATACAAAATATTGATAGATATGTCAAGTTAGATAATAATGCCAATACTATATCATCTACTATTTTATTGAATGATATCACGGCAATTGATAATACTATTATAGTTTCTAATACAAAAGGTTTTCCTGATGAATATGGACTTATTAGAATTGATGATGAAATTATAACCTATTCTGGAAAGACTGATATTAGTTTTACAGGATGTACTCGCGGATTTGATGGAATTGCGGATGATAAAAATCAAAATTTAGTTTTTACACAAACTTTAGCAGAGGATCATGTTGCTGATGCAACTGTAGAGAATTTAAGTGTACTTTTCTTAAAAGAATTTCTTAAAAAGACAAAAAATCAACTTCTTCCAGGCCTTGAGGATAGATCTCTTTATGCTGATTTAGATAAAAGTCTTTTTATTAAGCAAGCTAAAGATTTTTATAGTTCAAAAGGTACAAGTCAATCTTTTAAGGTTCTTTTTAAAGCATTATACGGTGTTGATGTAGAAGTATTAAAACCTAGTGAACATCTTATTTCCCCTTCAGCACCTCTTTATAAAATTACCAATGATATGGTTGTTGAACCTATATCTGGTGATGTTCAATCAATTAGAGGATATACATTAATTCAAGATTCGTATGGTACAACAATTGATAAGGCTTATGCTCCAATTACGAATGTTGAAAAGGTATTTGTTAGTGGTGCATCGACAGATTTCTATAGATTAAGTATTGATTCTACTTTCAGTAGTGATAAGACTTATGGTGGCGCAGAATATGGAACATTTAGTGTTCATCCCAAAACAAAGTGTATTGGAGACTATACTACAAGTTCAACAACGCTTGATGTTGACTCAACCGTAGGATTTCCAACTTCTGGCGAATTATATGTTACTTATACTGATAGAAAAGCAGGAATTGTTTCATATACATCAAAAGCATTTAACCAATTTTATGGTTGTAGTGGTATAACTGATAATATTGCTAATAATACTGTTATTGGTATTAATACACATGCTGTTGCTACTCTTGCTGATGATACGCAAGTAAAAGTAAGAATTACATCTGTTTTGGGTGATCTTAAGTATGATCAACCAAATTATTATTATGAAAAAGATGATACTATTGAAATTAAAACTTTAGGAATTAGTACAGCTGATGTTGCGTCTAATTCTTGGATTTTTAATGCTGCAACTTCATATAAAGTAGAAACAATAACTAAAATTAATGAAACTGCCTTTAGGTATAGAGTCATTCTTGATAATGATCATATTTTTAAGGTAGGAGATACTCTTACTGTTACAACCACCGGATATAGTGGTCAATCAAAAGTTTATGGTGTCAATGGTGTAAAGAGTATTACAATTGGTGATCAAGGATCTCTGGACGAATATATTACAGATACTATTACTATAACAATTAAAAAGAATATCTTAAAAGCAAATGCAACTAATTTTCCGTCAGCTAATAACGTAACAACTGACGTATCATCTGTTTATAAAGATAATGGTAAAGATACATTAGTAGCATCATCATCCATTCCTTTCTATAAGGATCAAAGATTAAATGTTAAAAAGAATTTAATTACTTTTGATGGTACTTTTACTGGAGATACCTTTAAAGTCCTTACTTCTGGTGATCATGGTTTCTATACTGGAGATACTGTTTATTACACCCCACAGAAGGTTACAAGCACCGTAGAAGACGCTGATGGTAATGAGACCATACAAACAACAACATTGACTGGTATTACTCAAGAAGGAATTTATTTTGTAAAAAGATTATCAGATACTACTTCGTTAAAATTAGCTAGAAGTAGATCAGAACTTTATACTGAGGATTATGTAACGACGGAAGCAATTGATGTAACTGATAATACTATTGAATTTTGGAAATTTAAAGGTCAGGAATTAGAAAATCATAAGTTGCTTAGAGAAATTAGTGATCCAGAAGATGAAGGTGGATTAGTTGAAACAAAAGCAGGTCAAGCATCTGGTATTTTAATAAATGGTGTTGAGATTTTAAATTATAAGTCAGTTGACTCTATTTTCTATGGAAGAATTGAAAGTATTGATGTTGATGGTAGTGGATCGGGATATAATGTAATAAGTCCACCTGATTTTAATATTGCTGATCCAACTGGTATTGGTGCAACTGGAAATGTTGCTGTAAGAGGAACATTTAATGAGATTAGAGTTGTTGATACTGGATTTGATTATATTGGTCAACCTACAATTAAAATTAGTGGTGGAAATGGTAAAGATGCAACAGCCGATGTAATAACAAGGTTAGTAGATCATGATGTTAATTTTAATTCCGAAGAAGGCTTTGGATTGGTAAATTTAACTACCAATACTATTGGATTTAATACATATCATAAATTTAGAGATTATGAGAAGGTAATATACAAACCAAATGGTCAAGTTCCTATTACAGGACTTTCTACAGGAGCAGCATATTATGTTGATGTTCAAAACGCAACAAGTGTAAAACTTTATAAATCAAAAGATGAAGCTGTTAATCAGATTAATGTAATAGACCTTACTGGTTATGGTGAAGGTAGACATACACTTGCTTCAGAGACTAAAAAGGCAGTTGTTAGTTCTATTCAGATTACTAATGAAGGATCTGGTTATGAAAATAAGAAAACAGCAGTTGTTGGATTAACTACATCTTTAGATAAGATTACTGTTGAAAGGCATGGATATAATTCTGGTGAATTGGTAACTTATTCTACTGCAGGAACAACTATTGGTGGATTGACTGATGGAAGTAATTATTATCTTACAAAAATAGATGATAATACATTTAAACTATCTGAAATAGGTCCATCTGGAAAAGAGAAGTTTTATTATGATACAAGACAGTATATTAATCTAACAAGTACAGGATCTGCCTTAGATACACATTATTTTAACTACCCTGCAATTTCTGTCGAATTAATTGGTAGAGTCGGTATTTCTTCTATAGGCTCTGAAACGTTTAAAGCTACTTTACAACCAATTGTTACGGGTGAAATTGTATCAGTAAACTTATCCAGTAAAGGTTCTGCATATGGTTCTTCTGAAATTCTGAATCTTTATAAAGAACCGGAAATTTCTCTTGATATTGGAGATTCTGTTCAAGTTACTCCGGTAATTGCTAATGGTACAGTTATTGAAGTATTGGTTGATAAAAAAGGATCTAATATTACTGCACCACCATTAATTGAAATTGAAGGTGGAATAGGTTTAGTAATGACGCCAGTTATTGAAAATAGAGAAGTTACTAAAATAAATGTTATTGAAGGTGGTTCAACATTTTTTGGAGGACAAACTAGTACTAGAATTACGTATCCTGGATCTGGTGCTGTTTTCAGAGCAAATTTGCAGAGATGGACAGTTAATCAATTTGAAAAGAATTATGGATTCATTACGGATGATGATGGATTTATTGATGATGGATTGAATGATGATTATGGTTTACAATATGTTCATCTTTATGCACCAAGAAAATTAAGAGAAATTTTATATGCAACAGATCAATCAGGTAATAGTCTTTATAATAGTCCTGATTTGATTATTGATAATGGATCTGAAAAGGAATCAACAAAGCATTCTCCTATTATTGGATGGGCTTATGATGGAAATCCCATTTATGGTCCATATGGATATTCCAAAGTTGATGGAGGTGTTATTACACAAATGCTTTCTGGATATCAATTTGGAAATCCAGAAAATAGACCATCAATTAATACTTACAAGTCAGGATTCTTTGTAGAAGATTATGTTCATATTCCTTCCTCAAGTGAATCTGTTCTTGATGAAAATAATGGAAGATTTTGTGTAACACCAGAATTTCCAAAAGGAACATATGCTTATTTTGCTACTATTGATTCTGCACTTCCTGACTCTAGTGGAGTGTTCGTTAATTTTAAACGTCCAATCTTCCCATATTTGATTGGAGATAAGTTTCACTCAAAACCAAATAAGTTTAACTTTACAAAGAATTCCAATCAGGATGAATATGATATTCAAAATAGTCAATGGTTAAGAAATACTCATGTATATAATTTCCTAAGTCCAACAAAATCATATGAGTATTTGGATCTTCCATATAAAATGAAGAAGACTCAAATATCTGATGTTGCTTTTGCAACTCCAGGAAGAATCGATTCTGTTGGAATTATTACTGGCGGAACCAATTATAAAGTAGATGACAATGTTATTATTAATAATGAAGGAACAGGTGGATTTGGTGCTGATATAAAAGTATCTAAAGTTGGTGGTAAGGCTGTTACTTCTATTAGTTGTGCAACGACTTCTATTAATTTAATTGAAGTAGTACCTACGAAGAAAAGTGGTCAATATGCTTTCTATGCTCCAACTCCACATAATTTTAAAAATGCTGAAATAATTTCCATTGCTGGTTTAAGTACAACAGCCGCAAAACTTTCTGGAGATTATAGTATTGGTATTACCACGTCTGTTCATGTTTTAACTGCTGGTGTAGGAACTACTGGTGCAACAGGAATAGTTACATATTTTTCAATTTATGGAGATTTAAATTCTGATCTTATTAAACCAAATAATGTTTTAACTGTTGGTATAGGAACAACTGCTGAAAAAGTTAAGGTTCTGAATATTGATAAGGTATCTAATAGATTAAGAGTCTTAAGAGCAGTAGAAGGAACTACTGCTGTTGCACAAACTGCAACAAGTATTCTTTATGAAGATCAAAGGAAATTTACAACTACTGTTGGTTATAAGACTTCCTTTAATTTCCAACTTAATAGAGAACTTTATTTTAATCCAGTTGATACACTTGGAATAGGAACACTTTCTGGTGTAGGTGTTGGTTATACAATAACATTTACAAATCCAGGAGCTGGTATTACTAATAAATTTGTCCCAACACAAACACTTTATTTACCGGAGCATGAGTTAAGGACAAATGATGAATTGATTTATAATTTAAATGATGGAACTGCTATTGGTGTTTCAACTAATGGATCTGCTCCTTTAACTTTAAGTGATCAGCAAAAACTTTATGTTGCAAAAGTAAATGATAATCTTATTGGTCTTTCTACTGTAAGAGTTGGAATGGCATCAACTGGTGTATTTGCTGGCATTGGTTCAACAGCAGCATCTTTAGGATTATTGTATTTTACTAGTGTTGGAACAGGCGATAATCACAGTCTTAAGACCAATTATGGTAATGTAATTACTGTATCAGCTTATAAGAATACAGTAACTGTAACTACTGCAGAAACTCATAGTCTTGGTGTTTCTGATAATGTGTATATTGATGCAAAACCATCCATTTCAGTTATCAAGACAGTTTCGTATAATGATGAAAATAGAAGAATTGTAATTGATAAGAGAACTATTGCAGCCAGTGATATAAATGTAACAACCAATGAAGTTACCGTATCAGATCATAGATTTGAATTGGGTCAAAAGTTAATTTACAATTCAGGAACTCCTTCTGGTGGTCTTACGAATGAAAAATTCTATTATGCAGTAATTGTTAATAAAGATACGATTAAATTATCTGAATCTTATTATGATGCAACAAGTGCTGTACCTACAATTGTTGATATTACAAGTGCCACAGGTGGATTCTTATCTCCAGTAAATCCACCAATTAAACTTTATAAAGATGCTCCGGTTGTCTTTAATCTTTCAGATTCTTCATTGGTTTATACAAAAAATGCTATTCAATATCCAGCATTTACATTTGAATTTTTTGAAGATGAGGATCAAGAGAGAATATTTGATAAAACAGAAGAATCGTCTACTTTTGAAGTAATTAAATCAGGAACAATTGGTGTTGATGGTCAAGTTACTTTAGTTGTTGATTCTACTCTTCCCAAACAACTTTATTATAATCTGGTTCCAATTTCAACTGATCAACTTCCAATTGAAAAGCTTCAAATTAGTATTGATGATGAAGTAAAGGCAAATAATGAGATAGAAATTGTAGATAGTGTATACAGTGGAAAACAGACTATTTCAATTGGTGCAACAAATACATTTACATATTTTATTTCAGAAGTTCCTGAAAGTTCTTCATATACTCAAAGTAATGCCAATATTAAGTATTCTACAGATTCTTCTTCTGGAATTGGATCCATTGTTGATTTAAAAATTTATAATAGAGGTAATAATTATTATAAGTTACCACAAGTTACTGGGGCAGCTAAGAAAACTACGATAAATGATCCTACGGTTGGAATTGGTTCAAATGCCGTTCTTACGATTCAAAGTGATAGTATTGGTATTATTAAAAGGACTAAATTAAAAGATGTTGGGTTTGATTATCCTTCTGATAATACTTTGAGACCCACTGCTAAACTTGCTGAAATAATTAAAATTGATAATTTAGCTATTTTTGAATCTATTGGAATTACCTCTGCTGGTCGAGGATATGGTCCTACACCTAAAATCATTGTTTTTGATGGTCAAAGTGGTGAGCAAATGATTGAAGTTGATTTGCTTTTTGAAAAAGGTGCTAGAAATCTTAAAGTTCTTAAGAATACCTATGGAATTAATGATGTAGAACCAAGATTACTTCCTATTAATAACTCTAATGGTGTAGGAATTCAAACTATTGGATTTAATACTACTACTCAAGATGCAACTATTACATTATCTACTGGATTTAGTACAGTAACTTCATTCCCATTTTCTATTGGTGATGAGATCATGATTGAAAATGTTAGTGTTGGTATTGCATCAACAGCAGCAAATGGTGATGTTGTAACTGTGGATACGGGAAGAGGATATAATACAAATCTTTATAATTATCAATTATTCACAGTAACTGGTGTTGAAGAGAATTATGGTGGTGTTGGTTTTGTAACCTTTAGTATGAGCAATTTCTTAGGATCTGGTGAAATTCCTGGAACTTTTAATGCTCAAAGATCTTCTGGTAGAATTATAGCTAAAAAAGATTTCCCTATATTTGATCCTGTACTTACAACAACTCATTTCTTAAAAGGTGAAGGTGTCATATCTTTAGATGATAATACTGTAACTGGAACTGTTGAAAGATGGGATAGTGATACTGGATATCTTAAAGTTCAAACAAATAAAGATTTTGTTGTTGGTCATGTAATTGAAGGAACTTCTTCAAAAACTAGAGGAAGAGTATCTGGAACTAAGAGTTTTACTGCCACTTATGATCTTGAAGCTAAATCGAAAGTTGAATCTGGATGGGAAGAAAAAACAGGATTCTTAAATTTAAATAGTCAAGTTATTCAAGATGGTGATTACTATCAGAAATTCTCATATGCATTGAAATCTACTATTGATATGGCAAAATGGGATGATGTAGTAAGTGCATTAAACCATACAGCAGGGTTTAAGAAGTTTTCTAATTTACAAGTTGAATCAATAGCTACTAATGATGCAGTTGTTGGTGTTGGATCTACTTTAAGTACTCTGGATCTTGTTGCTGATCTTTATGATGTTGTTGATACGAATTGTGTTTATAATTTTGATTTAGCTACAGAGAATAATAAGAATAATACACTTTCTGATCAAGTTGTTCTTCAGAGTCAGATATTAACAGATTATTCTGAATCTATTGGCAATAGAGTTCTTTCTATTGATGATTTTAGTTCAGAATTTAATAGTAACCCAAGAGCAACAAGATATAGTAATATTGCACGATTTACAAACCTTGATGCAAATGCTCATAAGTATATAACTTATGTTCAAGATCGTAGATATACATATGAGCGTCAAATGATGATTTTGACTCTTTTACATGATGATGCTGGATTTGGTTATATGAACCAATATGCCAGACTTGATACTGTATCTGATTTAGGATCTTTTGATTATGGTCTTGATGGACTTGATGGTGTTATTCAATTCCTCCCAACAAAATATCAAGTAAATGACTATAATGTCTTTACTTTATCTTATAATATTAATGATTTAGTACTAGGAACTGGAACTTCTGATTTTGGTGGAGTCAGGATAGCTACAGCAAGTACTGCAGTTGCTACAGGAGTTGGAACTGGTTCAACCACTCGTTTTGTAAGTATTGCTAATACCTATACATCAGGAAAAGTTCTATTTGAATTTAAGACAACTTCTGGAGATTATGAATTTAATGAGTTAACTTTTGTGCATGATGGAACCACAGTAGATTTACAAGAATATGGTAGATTAACTAACTTAAATGAACTTGATGATGCTGCATCTGGTTTAGGAACTTATCATCCTTATATTTCAGGTAGCAATGTTGTAATTGATTTTATTCCTAACGTTTCTACTGCTGCTTCTATTAATGCAATAACAGTTGGTATGGGCAATACTGCTGGAATTGGTTCTTTTGCCTTTAATCATGCATTGGTTGGTAGTGAGTATTGGAATATTGCAGCATCTGGTTCTCCAACAGCACATTCAGTAGGAGAATATCCAGATCGTTATGATGGTGCTTATATTATTGCTCAGGCTACTGATACAACTAATAATGTTACAGTAATTTCTGAAATAATGTTATGTGATACTGGTACTGATGTTCACATGACTGAGTGGGGAGATCTTAGAGTTGGTGCTACTGGTAGTTTTGTTGGTGTTGGAACATTTGGTGCTACTTATAACTCTACTACTGGTTTAACAGCATTGAAGTTTACTCCAAATGCTAGCATAGATGTAGAAGTAAGAACATTCTACAATTACATGCGTTTTGAAGATGATATTGGAGCTGCTGAGAATCCAATTACATTAGACTTCACTAATGCTTGGATGGATTCACAGTATGGTGCATATCAAGGAACTGAAGTTGATGTTAAGAGAGCATTTAATTTAACTCATGAAACATATCAGATTTTTGAAAGGTATTTTGATGGATCAGACGGAACTGTTATTGGAACTCAAGGAGAAAATCCAGTTCTAACTGATTTGGTCCTTTATTTGGATGGACAAACTATTACTGGTATTACTACTTGGAGTGATTCTAGTACTGAAGGTAATAATGCAGCATTAACGAATATATATGGTTGGCAAAATGGAGATGACGGTGAAACATTAGCATATATTTTTGAAAATGGGTCTTATGGTAATATTACTGATAGTACTGATTGGGATTTCAGTGGAGATTTCTCACTTGAAGTTTGGGCTAAGATGACAGCCGCTCCTGTTGGTTATTCTACTGCTTCTGCTTTAATTAGTAGTTGGGATACAGCAGGTAGTTCTGATAATAAGTTTATTCTTGGTGTTAATTCTGATTATGAGGTAGTACTTCAGTTAAATGGTGAGGCTAATACATTTACTAATGCACCTGCCAATATACAACTGGATAAGTGGCATCATATTGTGGTCAGTAGAATTGGTACTGAACTTGATATGTATTTGGATGGATCAAAAGGTGGAGTTACTGCAACCTATGCTGATGCAATCGCACCAACTTTAGATATAAGAGTTGGTAATTATGTTGGACTTTCTACAGTATCCTTTAATGGGCAAATAGGAGTAGTAAGAGCATATAAAGGTAAAGGATTGGATCTGTCTGAAGTTGAGAGGAATTTTGTTACACAGAGAGGAAGATTCTATCCCGAATTTGCAACTGCTATACCAGATGTACCATTTTCAGTTGATATTCCCAATCACTTCTTTGTCACTGGTGAGGAATTAACATATTCAAATCCAGGAGCTGGAACTACTCAAAATATTGGAATTGTAACTGCCACAGTACCTAGTATTGGATCTACTGATAAGTTACCAAGTTCTGTTTTTGTTGTTAAGGTTGATTCTAATAGAATTAAACTTGCATCAACTGCTGAAAATGCTTTAAAAGTTATTCCAGAGATACTTGAAATTAATAAAGTTGGAATTGGTACTACTCATACATTTACAGCAAAGAATCAAAATGAAAAGATTATAGTTGCATTGGATAATTATCTTCAATCTCCTATTGTTGGAACATCTGTAACAACTTCTCTAACACAAGCAGCTTTAGATACTGAAGATATTGTGCATTTGGTGGGAATTACATCAATTTCTGGTAATGATTTGATTAAGATTGGTGATGAGGTTATGAAGGTTCAGGCAGTTGGAGTAGGAACTTATACAGAGGCATTAAGAGTTCAGAGACCATGGTTAGGAACTGTAGCTGTTGGTCATGATACTGGCGCACAAGTTCAGAAAATTTCTGGAAATTATAATGTTGTTAATAATTTCCTCAATTTTGTTGAAGCACCTTATGGTGGTATTCCAGAGTCTTCACCTACAAATGCGCCATATGATAGAGATTGGGTTGGAATTACTACCAGTTCTGTTTTCCAAGGAAGATCTTTTATGAGATCTGGAACTCCTGGTGGTTCTAATGAGACATATAGTAAGAACTATCTATTTGATGATATTTCAGATGACTTTAATGGTCTTGAAACTACATTTACTTTAAAGCAAGATTCTGCGAATATTACTGGAATTGAGAATGAAAATGCTGTTATATTGGTTAATGATATCTTCCAGATTCCAGGAATTGCTAATGATTATACGATGAATGAACAAGCTGGAATTACTTCAGCAATCTTTAGTGATTCTTATGGTCAGGCAGTTCTTGGTGCTGATGTTAATAAATCAAACCTTCCAATTGGTGGTGTAATCGTTACGGTAGGATCTTCTGAAGGAAGCGCTTATCAACCTCTCATAGGTGCTGGAGCAACGATAACCGTTGGTTCAGGTGGAACGATATCTGCAATCACAATTGGCAGCACTGGGTCCGGTTATAGAGCAGATTACAACTATGAAATTCTAACGGACGTTACTACAGCAATTCCTGCTTCATCGAATATTATTACTCTTGATAACAAGAATAGTGTATTTGGAAAACTTCAATTACTTGGTTATGGTAGTACTTGTACAATTGGAATTGGTACATATATCAAACCAACGAATATTACTTCTATAGGTACAACATCAATAACAATTGGAGTTTCAAGTGCAAGTGCATATGAAATTGCTGCTGGTACTGCTGTCTTGATTAAGATTATTGCTCCACAAGTTGGCGTTGCAAATATTGGTATTGTAACAGGAACTGATCCATCTAATGATAATGTTATCACACATATTGGATTTACTACTGTTAAAGATGGTTTTGTTTCAACAGCATGTTCTATAACCAATACAGATACTGGATTCTCTACAACCAAAACATATGAAGCGGTAGTTGATAGTCCTCTTTCTTATTCTAGTGTTCCTTTAATTTATCAAACAGATGGCGTATCGACACCAGTAGGAGTTGGAACTGAAGGTAAGGTTGATATTTTTGTTAGTGCAACTACGAAGGTTTCTGATTTCACTCTTGTAAATACTGGATATGGTTATAAACCAAATGAGAATCTTACTGTTCCTACAGGTGGTATTACTGGAATTCCAACTGATGCAACAGCATCGAAGTTGGAGAGATTCACTTTAACTCTTGAAAAGACATTTACTGATAAATTTGCTGGATGGGCTATTGGTCAACTTCAACCTCTTGATGATATTAGTGATCAATTTGATGGAACAACTACAGATTTCCAATTAAGAGTTAATAGTGTAGTTACTTCCATTAAAGCATCCAAAGGATCGAGTATTAATATTCAAGATGTTTTACTTGTATTCTATAATAATATTTTACAGGTTCCCGGTGAAGGATATACATTCCCTGGTGGCAGTACGATTATTTTTGGAGAGGCTCCTAAGTCTGGTGATAAAGTAAGTATTATCTTCTATAAAGGAAGCGGTGGTCTTGATGTTGTTGATGTTGATGTTCTTGAAACTGTAAAAGCAGGTGATACTTTACAACTTAATAATGATCCGTCACAGGGTCAAAAAGAGGTTTTACAAGAAGATTCAAGAATTGCGATGAGTATAGATTCTACTGATGTAGTATCAACTAATCCATATTTTGGTCCTGGAAATGTTAATAATATTAATCTGAAGCGTCCAATGAATTGGTGCAGACAGACTGAAGATATGATTCTTAATGGTAAGAGAGTTGCTAAAGATCGTGCTTTATATGAGGCATCTATCTATCCAAATACTAATGTTATTCAAACTGTTGGTGTTGGATCTACTACCATCTATGTTGAAAGTGTAAGACCACTCTTTAATGCTCAAAATGAAAATGATATTTCACTATCATTCCAAAAAGAGATAGTTCTTGTTTCTCAAGATAGGAGAGTTGCTGCTTCTGCTACGGCTACTGTATCTGCTGGCAATACAATTTCTGCAGTTACACTTACTGATGGTGGTGTTGGTTATTCTACTAATCCTGTTGTAATTCTCGGAAATCCAGTTGGTGTTGGAACTACCAACAGAGCAACTGCTAGAGCATATATCAGTAATGCAGGTATAGTTACAGGTATCACAATGACTGGACCTGGAACTGGATATACTTCTGTACCACAGGTCTTAATGACACCTCCTCCTGTTTTGGATGAGAGAGTCAGTTCTGGAGTAGAATATAGTGGTGATTTTGGATTGATTGTTGGTGTTGGAACAACGGCTGTAACTGGGATTGCATCTACAGCACTTATATTTGAATTATTGATTCCAGAAAATTCTATTATGAGAGATACAGTTATTACTGGAACTGCAGTTACTATAAGTGGTATAAGTACAAATGATTATTTTGTCTATAGAGAATCTAATATTGGTAATCCGGTAACATCTTTGGATGCTAGTGGAACTGTTGTTGGAGTAGGAACAACTTCTCTTGATAACGTTTATAAAGCATTAAAAGCTGAAACTGTTAAAGAATTTGTTTATGGTGTTGGAGATGTATTCCTTAGAAAAATTACTGTTGGCGTAACCACTTATAATGGATACGTTTTTGGAAAAACTGATACTTTTGATAGTATGGTTCAAACTTTTGATTCTACAACTACTTCTTTTGATAATTTTGTCTTCCGTAATTATTATGGAGTTTATAGTTGGGGTAGGATTGATTGTGATGCAAGAACAGCAACACAAGAGTTCCCATTCTATAATCAAAATGGAGTAACTGGAATTTCAACTTCTGCATATGTCAGAAGAAATGTACCTTTAAAATATAGAGACTATCTCGCTTAAAAATCTAAATAACTAGTAAAAGGTCTATTAACCAATGGCAAAGTTAGGAATAAATACGGGATCTGCCGCTAATGACGGAACAGGTGATGGCCTGCGAGTTGGTGGTGGAAAAATTAACACCAACTTTGATGAGGTTTATTCTTCTATTGGTGATGGTACTACATTAAGAATTGGTACGGGAAGTACATGTGCTATTACCATGGCAGAACCTTCTGCTAGTGGAGAATCATTTGTTGGAATTGGTAGCACAATTCCTTCTTATATGTTAGATGTAAGAGGTGGAATAGGTGCTACAAATATTAGTATAAGTGGTATTGCTACTGTTGTGGATCTTCGTGGTGTAACTGCCATAGATGCCACTACAACAGCAACCATTGAAGCTGCAACAGCAGCAATGCCTAATCAATTTGAATATATTAATGTTACCGGAATGGGTACCATTAATAATCTGAGTGTATCAGGTGTTTCTACTCTTGGTATTGCAACAGCAACAAATTTTAGTGTATCTGGTGTTACTACATTTAATCAGGATGTACAATTCCCTGGTGATTCATATAATGTTCTATGGGATCAAGCAACAAGTAAATTTAAGTTTGATGATTCTGCTAAATGTGTATTTGGCAGTGCATCTGGTGGAGATTTGTTGATATACCATACTGGTGGTAATAGCACTATAAAAAATGAAACAGGTGAATTTAGAATTGTTGGTAATGATCTAAGATTACAAACTCAAGATGGTAGTGAAGATTATCTTTTAGCTGTTGATGGTGGATCTGTATCCATATTTTATGATGATGGCAAGAAATTAGAAACTACTGGTGGAGGTGTAGATGTTACAGGAATTGTAACTGCTACTAGTTTTGCTGGTTCAGGATCTGCACTTACTGGTATAGAGGCAGGTTTAGATGCCTTCTCTGCTGGCATGTTTAGCATGTAATAAATAACTAAAAACTATAAACTAATGGCACTACAGAAGACTAGATTACAAGATATCATTAAAATCACAGGAGTAGCTAATCAGGCTGTTGGTCTTGTTACTGGTGGAGTATCTCCAACTCCTGTTGGAATTGCTTCTACCTGTTATGTCAAAAGTGTGGTGATGCATAATCCAACTTCTTTTGCTTCTACGATTTCTTTGTATTATGAAGCGGCTACTAGTCCCGCATCAAATCCTCCAGCTGAAGCAGATCAGTTTTATCATCAAACACTTGCTGCTAATGAGACTCAAATTTTAGAACTTAATTATCCATTGGTTTTTACGCATAATGATACATTAAGTGCTGTTGTTGGAATTGCGTCAACTGCAAATATTATGGTTCTTGGGGATATTGAGAGGACCGTTTAATGGGAATTAGATCCACATTAGGTAAAAATTTAAGTAGTTTTTTAAGTGTTAATAATACTTCTGATATTGGTACTACAGCAGATAATGTTCTTCCAATATTAGCAAGTGGTGGTACAGGAATTACAACCACAGGTAAGGATGGAAAAGTTACTAATTATCATGTATTTACAGAACCAGGTCATTTTCGTTTAGGTCCTGCAGCAGTAGGAACTGGAAAAACTTTTACTGTTTTAGTTGTTGCTGGTGGTGGTTCTGGTGGTGGTTCATATTATGGTGGCGGTGGTGGTGCTGGTGAAGTTGTTTATGGTCCTGCAGTTACATTTGATCTTTCCAATGGATATGAATATAAAGTAGACGTTGGTGAAGGAGGAGCGGCTGTAATTTGTGATCAAGTTAATGGTGAGATGTTTATGGGTATGAATGGTGGTGATTCTAGATTTTACCCTACACTTAATTACACACCCAGTAGACTTAATGATAGAACTATAGGTATAGTAACAAATTACCAATCTAATGTTGGATTAGCATCCACTGGTGTTATAGCTCTTGGTGGTGGCGGTGGCGGTGGTTCTAGTCCTGTTAGTCACACGTATGGAAGTCACGGTGGTTCTGGAGGAGGAAGTTCATATTATTCTACACAACAGACTGCTCCAGCAAGATATACTAAGTCGGGTGGTAGAGGATATAACCACCAATACGTTTATAGAGGAAGTGGTTCCGATCCTGGAGGAAGTGTTTGTCATGGTGGCGGTGGTGCCGGTTCTGTAGGTTCTGATGGAGCTGGTGGTATTGGACATCCCTTCGATTGTTTTGGCGATTTATATGTTGCTCCTGCTATTCCTGCTCCCGTACGACCTTATTGGATTCCTGAAGTAAGCCCTGGGGGTATATATGGTGGTGGAGGTGGGGGTGCTGAGTATGGAAATCCTGAGCGTGGAGAAGGTGGAGCTGGTGGCGGTGGCAATGGTGGTGATCCAAGCATGCCTGGAATACCTGGAACTGATTATACTGGTGGCGGTGGCGGTGGCGTTCAAAATGTTAACCAAGATGGTGGCGCTGGTGGTAAAGGAATAGTCATCATAAAATATATCAATCCTTCATCACAATAAACCCTAATAAATAACTAAAAAATTATAAAAAATGGCCGCAATTATAACCGACCAAATTAGAATCTTGAACGCAAGGAATTTTCTCGCAGGAATAACTACGAGTACTAGTTCTTATTATTCTTTTATTGGATTACCAAATGCTTCGGATATTCAAAGTGATTGGGATAATAATCCACCTTCACCTGTGGATAGTTTTGATGAAGAAAATGAATATTGGGAAACTATAATTGCGCTTAAAAAACTTGCATCTAATGATGTTAGATTAGTAATTCCGAAAATTGCTTGGAGATCTGGTAATACATATGATATGTATCGCTCAGATTATAGTACTTCTAATACTGCTCCAGTATCGGGTGCCACTAATCTATATGGCGCATCTTTCTTTGTAATGAATACTGATTATAGAGTTTATATTTGTTTGCAGAATGGAACTGCACCAGAAACTCCAAATGGAAGTCCTTCTCTTGATGAACCTAAATTTATTGATTTAGAACCAAGAGCAGCTGGATCTAGTGGAGATGGATATATTTGGAAGTATCTTTATACTATCAATCCATCGGATATTGTAAAATTTGATTCAACTAATTATATTCCGGTTCCTTCTGATTGGGAAACAGCAGATGCATATAGTGCTGTTCGTAATAATGCAATTGATGGTTCACTTAAAACAGTTGTTATTACAAATAGAGGAACAAGTGTTGGAACTGCAGGTGTAGTTTATACAAAGGTTCCCATTAATGGTGATGGAACAGGTGCAGAATGTACAGTTTCTATTAACAGTGATTCTCAAGTAGATTCAGTAGTTGTATCAAATCAGGGATCTGGATACACATACGGAAATGTTGATTTAGTTGCTGGTGGAGTTCCTACTGGAATTACTAGACCAACTTTTGATGTTATTATTCCTCCCCAAGGTGGGCATGGATATGATATTTACAGAGAACTTGGTTCAAAAAATGTTCTTATGTATTCTAGATTTGAAAATGATATTCAGAATCCAGACTTTATTACAGGTAACCAAGTTGCAAGGGTTGGTATTATTGAAAATCCTAGAGCCTTTGGTTCAACTGCAGTATTAGATCTTGATAAAGCAAGTGCACTTCAAGGTCTTAGATTAACTGGAATTGGATATAGTTCAGCAACATTTGCTTCTGATTCATTTGTTACTCAAACAGTAGCAACAGGATCTACTGCAGTTGCAAGAGTTGTTAGTTATGACCAAGCAACAGGAGTCTTAAAAGTCTGGCAAGATCGATCAATGTCGGGATTCAATACTGTTGGAGTGGCAATTACCAACCCACAATTTGGATTTGAGCAACATGAGTTTACAGCATCTCCTAGTGGTACAGGAAGTCTCACTATTGTTGGGGGATCTGTAGCTGAAGGATTAACAATTGATAACACCTTTACCGGTGTCTCAACTGTAATAAATAATAGAACCTATTACCTTGGGCAGTCTTTTGTAGATGGAATTGCAAATCCTGAAGTTACAAAAGAATCTGGAAATATAATTTATGTTGATAACAGACCCTCAGTCACCCGATCTGCTAATCAAAAAGAAGATGTCAAGGTTATATTGCAGTTCTAAAGAATTATGTCACAAGTAACTAATCTAAACGTTTCACCGTATTTTGACGATTTTAATGCCGCTGACAATTACCATAGGGTATTGTTTAAGCCAGGATATCCTGTTCAGGCAAGAGAATTAACAAACCTTCAGTCAATTCTCCAAAATCAGATTGAGCGTTTTGGACAGCATTTCTTTAAAGAAGGTGCAAAGGTAATACCTGGAAATACTGCATATACTCGAAATTATTATGGTGTTGAACTTACCAATACATATCAAGGTGTTCCTGTAGATGCTTATGTTGATCAGTTACTAGGAATAAAAATTACTGGTCAAACAAGTGGAATTACTGCTGTTGTTGATAATGTTCTTGTATCTAGCGATTCAGAAAGAGGAAATACCACACTATATGTAAATTATCTTGCATCAAGTTCTCAGGATAATAATACACAACAATTTTTAGATGGAGAAGCATTAACTGCAGAAAGTGCAATTTTAAGCGGTCTTTTAGGTAATAGTACAATTCCTGCAGGAGAAACTTTTGCAATTACTACTGCAGATAGCGCATCTTCAATTGGATCTGCTTTTTCTATAGTTAATGGTGTTTATTTTATTAGAGGTCAATTTGTAACTGTAGATGATGAGACATTGATTCTTGATCAGTATACAAATACTCCTTCATATAGGATTGGTCTCTATATTAATGAACAGATTATTACTGCAGATCAAGATGAGACTTTAACTGATAATGCAACTGGTTATAATAATTATGCTGCTCCAGGTGCAGATAGACTTCAAATATCAGCATCACTTTTCAAGAAAGCTTTATCCGATAAGAATGATGCAAATTTTGTTGAATTAGCAGTTGTTGAAAATGGAATTTTAAGGTCCAAGAAAGAAACTGATCAATATGCTATAGTTAGTGATGAATTAGCACGAAGAACTTATGCTGAATCTGGTGATTATATTACAAAACCTTTTGATGTTACCGTTAAAGATTCTTTAAATAATGGAATGGGTAATAATGGAGTTTTGGAGGAAGGTCAACTTACTTCTGCAGGATCTCCAGTAACTGAAGATTTAGCAGTTTATCAAGTTTCTCCAGGAAAGGCTTTTGTTAAAGGATATGAAATTGAAACTATCACTTCTCTTAATGTAGATTGTCCAAAACCAAGAGAAGTTAAGACAATTGAAAATGAAGCAGTATTTTATAATACAGGATCTACTTTAAAATTAAATAGAGTTTTTGGAACACCTTTAGTTGGTATTGGTAATACATATGTTCTTAGTCTTAGAGATCGACCAGTAGGGGCAGCTCAGACTACTCCTGCAGGAAATGAAATTGGAGTAGCAAGAGTTTATGACTTTAGATTAGAATCTGGTTCGTATAGTACAACAAATGAAAATCTAAACGAATGGGATGTTTCACTTTTTGATGTACAAACCACAACAAAAATTACTTTAAATGAGAATGTTACATTAACAACTCCTGTAATTATTGAAGGTCAGAATAGTGGTGCAGTTGGATATCTGAAGGATAGTATATCTGATACTAATGTAATTGATGTTTATGATAAGACAGGAACCTTCATGTTAAATGAAGAGTTTGAATTTAATGGAATTGGTACGAATAGAAGAGTTGCAACTGCTATTACTAGTTTTGGATTATCTGATGTTACATCTGTACATGGAAATATTGGTGGAGTTGTTGGCGTAGGAACTACATTTAGTGCTGATGTTATTCAACATAATAAATTTACGGTTGGTGTTGTAACTTTCACTGGTGTTGATAATAATGGAATAAGTACAGCATATTCTCAATCTGTTGGTTTTCCCAATCGACTTTATGAAGGTAATTTACTTGAGTTTCCTCTTATAACATATCTTAGTGGTGGGGCTCTTGTTGCTGGTGATCGTTATCCAACTTGGCGTGTTAGAGTTGTAAGTGTAGGGTCTAGTACAATAACAGTTACAGGAGTTACTAGTGTAACTGATCTTTATAATGGTGGGATTCCAAGTTTGCCATTCCAAGTATCTGATCTTAAAGTACTACAGTCAAATTTAGATGATTCTATTGATAGGACACTTTATACATCACTTCCTAGAAAGAATGTTTCTAATGTTGATCTTGAAGATTCTTACGTTATAATTAGAAAATCTGTAACAGTAACTATTAGTGGAAATCAATTAGGATCTCCTGTTGTTGCAGGAACTAATGAAACATTTATGCCATATGATGAAGAAAGGTATTCTTTGATTAGATCAGATGGAACTACAGAAGTTCTTACAAAGGATAAATTTGGATTTAGTGGTGCATCAACAAGTCTTCAGATTTATAACCTAGGTGCCAATGATGGTGCAGCAAGGTTAACATATACTTTGAAGAAGAGTAAGCCTACTGCAAAGAAAAAATTAAAGAATAGAGTTAATTCAGTTATAATTGATAAGTCTAAATTAGATGCATCTGGTACAGGTGAAGGAACCTTAAAAGATGGATTAACTTGGGGTGATTATCCATATGGAACAAGAGTTCAAGATAAGAGAATTTCACTTAATGTTCCTGATGTAATTACAATTCTTGGTGTTTATGAGTCTGTTGATACTACTGAAGCATCTGCACCTACAGTTATATTCTCTAATATTTCTGGAGCGTCTGCTTCAACAGAAGATTTTATAATTGGTGAGAAATTTACTGGTCAGAATACTGGTGCAATTGGTATGGTTGCACAAAAACTTACAGATTCTCAAATTCAGTATATTCCTCTCAATTCTTATGATTTCAGAGAAGGAGAAATTGTAAAATTTGAAGAATCTAAAATTCAAGCATCAGTTTCTAATTTAGCATCTTCAAGTTTTAATATTTCACGTGAGTTTAAATTCAATCCTGGACAGCGTGGAACTTTTTATGATTATGGATCAATTATTAGAAGAGATGGTTTTGATGCTCCATTAAAGCAAATAAAAGTTTATTTCTCGAATGGATATTATGAATCCACTGATCTTGGAGATATAACAACAGTTAATTCATATGATAATGGATTTAATTATACTAATGACATTAAGGTTGTAAATGGTGAAAGAGTATCTGATATAATTGATATTAGACCATCTGTTAATAATTATACTGTAACTGAATCTGCAAGATCACCATTTGAATTTTACGGTAGAACATTTGATCAATCAGGAAATTCTGCTCCGAATATTTTAGCATCAGATGAATCTCTTAATTTTACATATTCATTCTATCTACCTAGAATTGATAGACTTTTCCTTACAAAGGATGGTAAATTCCAGGTTCAGTATGGAGATCCATCAGAAAATCCAGAACCACCTGTATCTGTAGATAATGCAATTGAACTTGCAACTATAGATCTTCCTCCATATCTTTTCCATCCATCTCAAGCCGATGTTGATTTCTTGGAGCACAAGAGATATAGAATGGTTGATATTAGACAACTTGAGAAGAGAATTAAAAATCTTGAATATTATACTTCCTTAAGTCTACTTGAAACAAACACTGCTAATATGTTTGTTCCTGATAGTCAGGGTTTGAATAGGTTTAAATCTGGATTCTTTGTTGATAATTTTGCATCCGTAAGAGTTCAGCAAAGACCAGATGAGGAACTTCCTTTTAAAAATAGTGTTGATATTAAGAATAAAATTCTCAAACCTCAACATTATACAAATGCTATTGACCTGGTTGAAGGTCCTGAATCTGGTTGGGATAATAAGGATGACACTTTAGATTCGGCATTTACGCAACCTGAAGGTATTAATATTAGAAAGACAGAAGGTATTGTTACTCTTGATTATGCCGAAGTTCCATGGCTTACACAATCATTTGCAACAAGAACCGAAAGTGTAACTCCATTTTTGGTAAGTTTCTGGCAAGGTGCTTTGGAACTAACACCAGCAACTGATACTTGGATTGATACTGCAAGGTTAGAAGCAAAAATTATTAAAGCAGAAGGTGATTATAAAGAAACCATGCGTGAAATGGTTGAAAATAATGGTGTTGACCCACAGACTGGTTTTGGTCCTACAATTTGGAATTCATGGGAAACTAATTGGACTGGTCAAGAAGTTATTGAAAGAAAGCAACTTAGGACGCATAGGGGTGGTCAAAGTCGTACAGTCCAAGGGCCTGGAGGAAGGGCGAGAGTATCAGTAAGTAGGAGACAAGTAAGAGATTTTGTAGAGGAAGATACTCTAAGAGAAGTTAGAGATACTGGTACAAGGTCAAGAACAGGTAACAGAGCGATTGTTACAGAGCAATGGGATAATACTTCTGTTGGTGATAGGACTGTAAGTAGAGATGCTATTCCTTTCATGAGGTCAAGGAATATTCAATTTATTAATAAGAAGGTTAAGCCTCTCACAAGGATGTATGCATTCTTTGATGGAAAAAATGTAACCAAGTTCTGTGTTCCAAAACTTCTTGAAATTGAAATGGAGAGTGGTACATTTGAAGTTGGAGAAGATGTTACAGGAACAATTGTTACAGAGCAATGGGGTAGTCCTGCTATTTTGGTGAGCATTAAGTTTAGAGCAGCACAAGCAAACCATAGAGCTGGTGAGTATAATATTCCTACAGAAACATATATTAGGAATCCTTACACTTCACAACTCCTTTCCGAATCTTATTCTTCAACATCAAATATTTTGAATGTTGATACTTTCTCATTACAAGAGCAAGCAAAAGGTGAGTATTTTGGTTATGTTGAAGCAGGAATGAAGTTATATGGTCAAAGGAGTGGAGCATGGGCAACAATTACTGATGTTAAATTAGTTTCAGATATATCTGCTAATTTGAGTGGTAGTTTCTTTATTCCTGATCCAAATGTTCAATCAAATCCAAGATTTGAAGCTGGAACTAAAGTATTGACTTTCGTTAATGATCCGCAGAATAATCAAGAAATTGCAACAACAATTTCTGAAGAAGGATTTACAGCATCAGGAACTCTTGAAACTGTTCAAGAAAATATTATTTCTGTAAGGAATGCCCGAATTCAGAATAAGATAGAATTTGAGGAGCATGCGGTTAATAGAACAACCGGAATGCAAGTAATTTCTACTAGAGTTATATCTGAAACAAGAAGAAATATAACTATTACCATGTATTATGATCCGTTGGCTCAATCATTCTTGGTTGATGAAACAGATGGTATTTTTGTTACAAGATGTGATTTATTCTTTAGATCTAAAGATGATGCTGACATTCCAGTAACGATTCAATTGAGAACAATGAAGGGTGGATTCCCAACACAAAAGATTCTACCATTCTCTGAAATTATTATGAATCCAGATGAAATTAATGTTTCTGGAGATGGATCGGTTGCAACACCTGTTAATTTCAAGGCTCCGGTTTATTTGGAAGGAAATAATGAATATGCAATTTGTGTAGCATCAAATTCTACGAAATATAGTGTTTATATTTCTAGAATTGGTGAAAATGATTTATTGACTGATGCATTTATTTCAAACCAACCATATCTTGGTTCACTCTTTAAATCACAGAATGCTTCTACCTGGGAACCAAGTCAATGGGAAGATTTGAAGTTTGTTCTTTACAGAGCAGATTTTGTTGAACAAGGTCAGATAGAATTTTACAATCCTGCACTAAGTCAAGGAAACAAACAAATTCCTACATTGATGCCCAATTCTCTAGAGATGACTTCTAGGACAATAAGAGTTGGACTTACTACAACTCTTAATGATCCAGATCTTAAACCTGGAAATGTTATTAGTCAGTTGGGTAATAATGCAACTGGTGTTTATGTTGGAGCAGCTGGAAGTGTAACAGGAGCATTAAATGTTATTAATTCTGGTATTGGATATACTGGTCCATTTACATATACCGGAGTTGCTGTAACAACTATCACTGGATTTGGTAGAAATGCAACTGCTGATATTCAAGTTGCTATTGATGGAACAGTAGGTTTTGCAACTATTGTAGCTGGTGGAACTGGATATGAAGTTGGTGATACTCTTGGTGTAACTACTATTGGAACTAATAATCTTGGTACTGCGTTAAGGTTGTCTGTGGCATCAATTGGAAGTACAAGTGAACTTGTTTTGGAAAAAGTTCAAGGGAATTTTATTACTGTTGGAACAGCATCTACACTTCAATTTACTAATTCTTCAGGAATAACATCTACAGTAAATTATGCAAATGGTGCTTCACCTTATGTTAACATAAATAGCGGATTGGAGGGAAGTGATGGATTGCATATTAAGGTAAATCATAAAAACCATGGAATGTATTCTGATGCTAACCAAGTTATATTGTATGATGTTCAGTCAGATGTTTTACCAACAAGATTGAATACAGATTGGGATCCAACTTCTGGTGGAGGATTGTCTGTTGAGTCTACAGATAACTTCCAATCCTTTGAAAATGTTGGAGTTGGTACAACCAATAGTGGTTATTTAAAAATTGGTAATACTATTGTTGGATATACAACAGCATCTGGAACTACTATTAATGGAGTAACAATAATCAGTGGTGATGAGAAAACTTATCCTACAGGAACATATATTTCTAAGTATGAAATGAATGGAGTTTCTCTTAGAAGGATTAATGGTGTAACACATAATTTGAGTGATGCAACAGTTGCAAATCCAATTACATTTGATTCTTATAATATTAAGGTTGGAATGTCTACTAATGGTGTAGATAGAACTGCTTCTGCTGGATGGCCAAAACTTTATACGCAGAATACAAAATCTGCTGGTGGAAGTAATATTAAGGCAACACAAAATATGCCTTATGAAATTATTACGCCAATGGTTGCTAATACTACTGTTCCAGGTACAACTTTGACTGGAATGATTAAAACAGTAAGTGGAAAGAGTATTAGTGGTAATGAAATTCCATTTATCGATAAAGGATGGGAAACTATTGCATTGAATAAGCAAAATTATATGGATAGTCCTCGTGTTATTTGTTCTGAAGTTAATCAGAATAATAAGTTGACCACACTTCCAGGTAAGAAGTCATTCCAGTTAAGTATTCAGTTGGCCTCAAATAATACAATGGTATCTCCTACTATTGATACTCAAAGAGTTTATAATGTTCTAACTTCTAGTAGAGTTAATAATATAATTGGAGATTATGCTCTGGATAAGAGAGCATGTTCGATGACTGATGATCCTACTGCATTCCAATATATTTCTAAAGAGATTACTCTTGAAAATTCAGCAACATCATTGAGAGTTATGATGAATGTAGCGATGAATCCACATACTGATATTCGTGCTTTCTATGCAATAAGTGAAGATCAGAATTTTGATCCTGTCTTTACACCATTCCCTGGATATAATAATATTAATGACAGAGGAGAAATGATTAAACTGCAGGATAGTGATGGTCTTCCCGATGCTTATGTTCCTATTCAGACAGTAACTTCTGCTGAGGAAAGTATGTGGTCAGAATATACATTTAGTTCGAGTGAATTGCCAACATTTAAATCATATCGAATTAAGTTCTTATTGACTTCAACCAGTCAAGTATATACACCTTCGGTTAAAGAATTGAGAGTTATAGCTCTCGCTTAATATTATGGAATATTTAAAAGTAAAGGATCATTCAAATTTAGTAAGAGATCCCGTGTCGAATGGGATCATAAACACCAATAAGTCTGCATATAATCAATATGTAACCAGACGTAATGCTAAAAATGAAGAAGTGAATAAGGCACAAAATATGGAAGAAGATCTTGCTAATTTAAAAGGTGAGATTAATGAGATTAAAGATTTATTGCGCCAACTTGTTCAGACTAAATATCAATAAAGGAAAGTGTGTAAATGGCACAACCGTCTACCAGAACAGAGTTAATTGATTATTGCAAGAGGCAATTAGGTGCTCCTGTTTTAGAAATTAATGTTGCAGATGAGCAACTTGATGATCTGACGGATGATGCTATTCAATTTTTCCAGGAAAGGCATTTTGATGGTGTTTATCAGGCATATTACAAATATCAGATAACACAAAATGATGTTGATAGAGGAAGAGGAAAGGGAAAAGCACCAGCAGTAGGAATAGCAACAACAACAGCAACTACCTCTATTCCTGGTATTGGTAATACATCATTTGCCTTTGAGGAAAATAGTAATTATTTACAAGTTCCTCCTAATATTATTGGTGTAACAAAAATATTCCGTTTTGATGGCTCTGCTAGCATGACGAATAATATGTTTAGTGTGAAGTATCAGTTATTCCTGAATGATATTTACTATTGGGGATCCACTGAACTTTTGTCATATGCAATGGTTAAGACATATCTTGAAGATTTGAATTTCTTATTAAATACTGAAAAACAAATCAGATTCAATAAACGTCAAGATAGACTTTACCTGGATATTGATTGGGATAATGTGACAGTTGGTGATTGGTTAATTGTTGATTGTTTCTCTACATTAGATCCTAATGATTATGCACGAGTATGGAATGATTCTTTCATTAAACCATATTTGACGGCATTAATTAAAAAACAATGGGGACAAAATATGATGAAATTCCAAGGAGTAAAACTTCCTGGTGGTATAGAGTTGAATGGAAGGCAAATGTATGATGATGCACAAAGAGATTTAGATGTGATAAGAGAAAGAATGTCCAGTACTTGGGAACTGCCTCCTCTTGACATGATAGGTTAGGATAATGGCATTAAATTCATTTTTCCTACAAGGATCACAAGGAGAACAAAACTTAGTTCAGGATCTTATTAATGAACAGTTGAGGATGTATGGTGTTGAAGTACACTATCTTCCAAGGAAATATATTACAGAAAAAACAGTAATAAGAGAAGTAATTCAATCTACATTTGATGATGCATATCCAATAGAAGCTTACTTGGAAAATTATGATGGATATGGAGATCAGACTACAATATTATCAAAATTTGGAATTCAAGCACTTAATGAGATAACACTAACAATTTCAAAAGAAAGGTATGAATCTTATATTACACCACTTTTAGATGGTCAATCAGATATTAAGTTGGCAACTAGACCTAAAGAAGGTGATCTAATTTATTTTCCTTTTGGTGATAGGTTATTTGAAATTAAATTTGTTGAGCATGAGCAACCATTCTATCAACTTAGAAAGACTTATGTTTATACATTAAAATGTGAACTCTTTAGGTATGAGAATGAAGTTATTGATACTGATGTTGCAGAAATTGATGATATTCTAACTGGTGATTCTAGTGGTGATATGGCAACAACACTAGGTTATACTCAAACCTTGACTATGGCTGGTGTTGGTACTGGTGCTGCTGCGTATGTTGGATACATTTCTGATGGTGGAATTTCACAGGTTATTCTGAGCAATCGTGGCGGTGGATATAGAACTGCACCAAGAATTGGTATATCTTCTGCTCCATCATCAGGAATTACTGGAATTGGTTCAGCAACTATGATTGGTGGTATAGTAGTATGTGATAAGAATGTTGATCCTCTAGAGAAATCTGTACAAAGTGTTGAATTAATAAATCCTGGTGCAGGATATACAGTAGCTCCTGGAATTAGATTTATTGCAGCTTCTACTGGTGGATCCGGTGCTGCTGCTACAACAGTACTTAGTGATGGTGTACTTGGTATTGTTACCATAACTAATGGTGGTAGTGGATATACAACTATGACTGCTCCTGCAGTAACCTTTACTGGATCCTCAACCGTCTCTGCTGCTGCAACTGTTGTTGTTAGTTCTGCTGGAACAATTAGTCAAATTCGCCTCACACATGCTGGAGTTGGATATACCACACCTCCAACAATTGGTTTGGCTAATCCTGGTGTAACTGGATCTGGAACATATCTGTTTAATGAAGTAGTAACAGGTCAGACTTCTGGTATTACTGGAAGAGTCGTAAGTTGGACATCCACCAATAGAACATTGAAGATTGGAAATCTAACTGGTAATTTTGATACTGGGGAATCAATTCTTGGCCAAGAATCTGGTGCAAGTTATAAATTATCTGCCTGGACCACAGATGAAGATGGATTTACTGCTAATGAAGAAATAGAAATAGCAGCAGATGATATAATGGATTTCAGTGAAGGTAATCCTTTTGGTACACCTTAAACATAAATAGTAGTTAATCTAAAGAATCGAAAGATGTTTGAACATTTTTATCACGAAATTTTTAGAAGGACCATCATTTCTTTCGGTTCTTTATTTAATCAGATTGTTGTAAAGCAAGAGAATGCTGATGATACAACAGTAGGTCAATTGAGAGTTCCTTTGGCTTATGGTCCTACTCAAAAGTTTTTAGCACGTCTTCAGCAATCACCAGATCTTAATAAACCAACACAAATGACATTACCAAGGATGTCATTTGAATTTACTGGATTGCAATATGATCCTTCAAGAAAAGTAACTCAAACACAGCAATTTACAAAGGGATTATCAACGGATAAAAAATCCACTTCAAAAGCATATATGCCAGTTCCTTATAATATGCAATTTGAACTTGCTATTATGACAAAGTTGAATGATGATATGCTTCAGATTGTTGAGCAGATTCTTCCTTATTTTCAACCATCTTTTAACCTATCAGTTAATCTTGTAGAAACAATTGGTGAACAAAGAGATATTCCAGTTGTTTTGGAAAGTATTACTACAAACGATGATTATGAAGGAGACTTTGCTACACGTAGAGCATTGATTTATACAATGAGATTTAGTGCAAAGACATACCTATTTGGTCCTGTTGCAGGCGCATCTTCCGACATCATTACAAAGGCTACTGTTGGATACAATGCTGGTACTTTGGCATCTGTTCCTGATAGAGATGTTTCATACAGTGTAACTAGGAGAGCACTTCAGAATTATACTGGTACAGTTCTTACTACTTTGACAGAGGATGTGGATACCTCTGATACTATTCTGAATGTTGCTGATAAGAGTGCTATTACAGATGCTACATATATTGATGTAGATGGTGAAGAATGTTATGTTGTAACTATTGGTGAAGGTGAGCACATAACCGTGAAGAGAGGTCAGGATAATACTGATGTTACATCTCACCTTAAGGGAGCACCTATTAAGTCTATTACAACTGCAGATACTCCTCTTATTCCAGATGGAGATGATTTTGGATTTAGTGGTACTTACACATAGTATGAAACATGAAAATGACAAAACAATTTAATAAATTAAACAAGACTTTTAATGTAGAAGTAGAACCTGAAATTGTTGCGACTGAAACAGTACCTACCGCTATTGAAAGAGAGAAACCTTCTAGGCTTACTCAAGATGACATTACAAAGGACTATGAGTATACAAGAGGTAATCTTTATAGTATAATAGAGAAAGGACAAGAAGCAATTAATGGCATTCTTGAACTTGCTCAAGAAAGTGAAATGCCCAGAGCATATGAGGTTGCAGGTCAGTTAATTAAGAGTGTTTCTGATGCAACTGATAAATTAATGGATCTTCAGAAGAAATTAAAAGAGGTGGAAGAGGAAAAAGAATCTAAAGGACCTACAACTGTTAATAATGCATTATTTGTTGGATCAACATCAGAGTTATCAAAACTGCTGAAAGCAAATAAAGCAGAGCAGGAACAAACTAAATAATTAGAAAAGACAATGGCAGTAAAAGCTGGTATTAAGACTTCGGTCTCAGTAATAAATCTAACTATACCTCAAAATGCTACTTTTGAGGAAATTTTTACATATACTGATGATTCTGGTGCAGCATATGATCTTACTGGTTATGGTGTAACTGCTGCTTTAAGGAAATGGGTTGGTGCTGCTGCATCAACAGGTTTCAGTTATGTTGGTATTGCTTCTTCTGCTGCCGGTCAAGTTAAGGTTTCAATGAGTGCAGCTGTTACTGGTATTATCACTGAAGGTCGATATGATTATGATGTACGATTAACAACTGCCGATGGTCTTACTGAAGTAAGATTAGTAGAAGGAATGGCTCTTGTTACTGCTGGCATAGCTTAAGGAGGAATATAAGTGGTATTAAAGAAACCTTCAGAACTTTTCAATAAAAAGGAATCCACTCCTTTCCAGGAAGTGCGAGAGGAATATAGTGGGAAGGATATTACCACAATAGATGAAGCTCTTCAGTCATTTCAAGTAAATGTAAATCATATTCAGTCTTTAAATGATTTTACAAAGACTTTTGGAACATTTAGTGAGAACGTAGAAAGAATACAAGATATATCAGAAGAATTTGAAGGACTTAAGAAAGATATTAATACTCTTGTAAAGAAAGAGGATTTAGATGATGCTATGATGGCACATCTAATGTATGTTAAGGAGAGTATTGCCAAAGTAGAAGAAGGTATTGATACTTTAAATACAAAGTCCATTTATAAGATTAAGAATGACTTTTCCTCATTAGCAGAGAAAGTAGACTCCTTTATTAATGTTGATGCACTTCAATATAAGAAAGATCTTTTAAGAAGTGAGAATAGAGTTGATTCTAATATTGGTAAACTAAAAGAATACTTAGTTACTGAAAATGAAAAGGTTGATGAAAAGATAGATTCTATCAAAGAGAAAGTTGAAGGAATTAATCTTAAATCACTAAGTTCGATAAGAGAGAAAATTTCTTCTATATCTGAAGATGTTGATAGAGTAATTAATAAGGAAATTCCACAGTATAAGACTTTCTTTGCAGAAACTGAGTTAAAGACAGAAGAATCTATATCTTCTTTTAATGAGGAGTTTAAAAATAAGATTGAATCTTTTGAAGATCAAATTAATGAAAAAGTTGATCATCTTAACAAACTTATTGATGATGAACTTCCAAAATATAATAGTCAAATTGTTGAGAATAAACTTGAGTCTGAAGGTAAGATTAACAGACTTAGAGTTAATCTAGAAAAGGTAACAGAAGGATTCCAAAAAGAATTTTCAAAATCCACTACAGAAATAGATGGTAAGTTAGGAAGCCTTCAAGAGTTATTAGATGAATCAAGAGTAACAATTGATGACCTTTCTTCTTCATATGAGAGTCTTTATAAGGACTTTAAGAATAGAGAAATAAGTTCTGATAGAAAATTACAATCATATGAAGATACAATAACTGAGTTTAAAGAAAAGGTTGATACTAATATTGACACCATTTCTAATAAACTAAGCGAAAAGGTATCTGATTACAGTACAAAAGTATCCAGTACTGTTAGGACTTTTAAAGAAGATGTTTCTAGTAAGGTTGATGATTTAGAGATTGATGTTGTTAGAAATGAAGAACATATCAAGACTCAGAATGAAGAAATTGGCAATCTTGTAAAAACAAATGAGCGTCATGTTAAGGATCAAAATGAGCGTATCAGACAGATAAGAGAATCTGTCAGTGAGACAATCAAAAGACTCAAGCTTGATGAGATTGAAAGAAAGAATAAGGAATTAACTAAAAAGGTTCTTTATATTGAAAAGGTCTTAGACGAATTTAATGAAAAAGAATTGCTGACAGAAAATATGTCAGTAGCAGAAGGACTTTTAAATATTCCTCCTAATGTAAAGAATTCTGACCCCTTAACACCATTAGATCAGAAGTATGTAACTCTTGATCAGTTATCAGAACATTATAGATTATTCATTAATAGAGTTCAGCAACAGTTAGCAACTCTTGGTGGAGGTGGAGAAACAACACTTCAGTACCTTGATGATATTTCAGGTATTGCTACTGATATCAGTGCTTATGATGGAATGTATCTTCAGGTTGATTTAAGTCAAACTGGATCAGATGTTCATAAGAAGTTTAAATTTGGTGAGATTACTGTAGGTGCTGCTGGAACATGGAGATATGATGTTTCTGGTATTAGTACTTCTAAGAATATTGGTATTGGTACTACATCAGCGGCTGATACAGCATTACTTGTTGTGGGTGATGCATGGATGTCTGGTAATTTATCTGTTGCAGGAACTGTTACTCATAATGATGTACAAAATCTTGAATCCATTGGTATTGTTACTGCACAGACTGGAATTCGTGTTATAAGTGGTGGTATTGATGTAACTGCTGGACTTACTACATTCCCTAATGTTGATATTAATGGTGGTGCTATTGATGGTACTCCAATTGGTGCTGCTAGTTCGAGTAGTGGTCGATTTACTACGTTATTCTCTTCAGGAGGATTAACTGCTAGTTCTGCTGTTGTAGGATCTGCAGTAACTACTGATGCACAAGGCGTTAGAGTTGCTGGTATTGTAACTGCTACTGAATTTCATGGAGATGGTTCTACATTAACTGGTGTAAGTGCAGGAAGTTCTACATGGTATGCTCCATCTACTGTAGCCGGTCTGAGTACAACTAAAGTAATTGGTGTTAATACCACCACTGCTGTTGGCACTGCTGGTTCAGAAGGTGCGATACAATCTCATGGTAATGTTAATATTACAGATGGTGCATTGGTTATTAGTCAAATTGTCAATCAGGATGTTACAATACCAGCAGGAAAGAATGGATTGTTAATTGGACCAACAACAATTGGAACTGGCAATACTGTTGATGTTGCAGCAGATTCTGTTCTAGTCATAGTCTAAATATTAAAAAGTATACTGTCAGAGAATGAGTACCCTTCGTGTTAGTAATATTGAAGCTAAGTCTGATGTATCAGATTCAGATGTCGATGAAAAAATAAAGATTACTAACTCCAATCAGGATGTTTTGGTTTTTGTTGATGGAAAGACGACGGGAATAACAACGGTTGGAATTAATACAACAAACGAAACTTTTAAAGTACAAGGTGATAGTAACATAACAATTTCAGGTATTGTAACCGCTACTACTGTGGAGGCAACTACTGTTAATGCTACTACTATTATAGGTAATGGTGCACAACTTACAGGGCTACCAGCATCATCTGATGAGCGAACACAGTGGTTATTTGGGTAAAATATTAAGATTCCCTAAATATTAGTAGGAATACTAGTCGCTCCACATGAAATCACATAAAATTGCCGAAGGACTTCTGTCCAGAGCTGTTGAAAGAATTAGATCTAAAAAAGATCACGTCAATGAAGAATCTGTAAAGATCGAAGGCGTGGCAGGAAATTCCTATGAGTTCATTGATTTAATTAAACCCGAACCTATTAAAGTACCACAGTCACGTATTAAATTTATTGAACAACAAACACAAGAACATTTGGAAGAAGCATCAAGACTTCCAACGAGAACAGGAAATATTGTTTTTGTGTATTTGGGCTGGAGAGGAAAGAATTACAGCATAAGAATCTTTTTCCCTAGTCTGAAAACCCCCTCACGCAGAGATGTCCAGGATCAGTTGGAGAAAATCTATCCTGGTGCAAAACTCTGGAATTACCAAGTATCGGACTATGAACCCGGAGAACCCCTCCTCCAAGCCGGAGGAGCAAAATAAAGAAATTGCAGAATTGAAGAAGAAAGCAGAAAATTTACAAAAGATTTTAGATATGACTAGAAAAACTATTGAACACGATAAAAAACATTTATTCGGAGAAATGATGTAGGAGATTTATTATGTCTGTTGAAGAGCATTATCTAGGTAATCCCTTATTAAAAAAAGCGAATACACCTATTAACTTCACTCAAGATCAAGTTCTTGAATTTATAAGGTGTAAGGAGGATCCTGTTTATTTTGCGAAGAAGCATATAAAAATTGTAAGCCTAGATGAAGGATTAACTGGTTTTAGACCTTATCATTTTCAAGAGAAATTAATTCAACGATTTCATGATAATAGATTTAACATCTGTAAGATGCCAAGGCAGACTGGTAAGTCAACGACTGTTGTCGCTTATCTTCTTCACTATGCCGTTTTTAACGATAGCACTAATATCGGCATCCTCGCCAACAAAGCGGCAACTGCAAGAGAATTACTGGGTAGGTTACAAACGGCATACGAGAACTTACCTAAATGGATGCAGCAAGGTATAATATCTTGGAATAAAGGTTCTTTGGAGTTAGAGAATGGCAGTAAGATATTGGCAGCTTCTACATCTGCGTCTGCTGTCCGAGGTATGTCGTTTAACATCCTCTTCCTCGATGAGTTTGCGTTCGTTCCAAACCATATTGCAGAGTCCTTCTTTGCCAGTGTTTATCCTACTATTACTTCTGGTAAATCAACGAAAGTCATAATGGTTTCTACCCCTCACGGGATGAACCATTTCTATAGGTATTGGCACGATGCAGAAAGAGGAAAGAACGAATATATTCCTACAGATGTTCACTGGTCAGAAGTTCCAGGCAGAGATGATGTTTGGAGAGAACAAACAATTGCAAACACTTCTGAACAGCAATTTAAGGTTGAGTTTGAATGCGAATTCCTAGGATCTGTTGATACTCTTATTGCTCCTAGTAAATTAAGAACATTAGTATATGATGCTCCTATTCGACAAAATGCAGGATTGGATATTTATGAAGCACCTAAAGAGAATCATGATTATGTTATTACAGTTGATGTAGCTAGAGGTGTAAGTGAAGACTATTCGGCATTCATTGTTATTGATATAACAGAATTTCCTCATAGAGTTGTAGCAAAATATCGTAATAATGAAATCAAACCGATGCTATTTCCTAACATCATATATGAGATAGCAAAGAATTATAATGGTGCTTACATCCTCTGTGAGGTCAACGATATTGGCGACCAGGTGGCATCTTTACTTCATTATGACCTAGAGTATCAAAATGTGCTTATGTGCTCCATGAGAGGCAGGGCCGGGCAGGTTGTGGGTCAAGGGTTCTCTGGTAAGAAGACTCAGCTTGGAGTTAAAATGTCCAAGACAGTGAAGAAAGTTGGATCATTAAACCTTAAAACATTAGTCGAACAAGATAAGGTAATCTTTAGTGATTATGAGATTATTAGTGAACTTACTACATTCATTGAGAAGAGTAATTCATTTCAGGCAGAAGAAGGATGTAATGATGACCTTGCAATGTGTCTTGTCATTTATGCATGGTTAGTAGCACAAGATTATTTTAAAGAACTTACTGATCAAGATATTAGAAAGAAGTTATATGAAGAACAGAAAAATCAAATAGAACAGGATATGGCTCCTTTTGGATTCATTGAAACTGGATTAGAAGATGAGAGTTTTGTAGATCCAGATGGTGATAGATGGTATACCGATGAGTATGGAGATCAAGGTGGTGGAATGGACTATATGTGGAACTATTTGTAAACATGGAAAACAATAAATAATTTTTAGATAACTGAGATTACGGAGAAAAACACAATGGCGACTCCTCAATTATCTCCCGGTGTACTGGTAAGGGAGGTTGATTTAACTGTAGGAAGAGCTGATAATGTACTTGATAATATTGGAGGTATCGCGGGCCCATTTCCAATTGGCCCTGTTAATTTTCCAATTAATATCACGACTGAGCAAGATTTAATTTCTACTTTTGGGAAACCTCTTTCCACAGATGCACAATACGAATATTGGATGAGTGCTTCATCCTATCTTTCATATGGTGGAGTCTTAAAAGTTGTAAGAACTGCTGGAACTACATTAGCAAATGCTAATGCTGGTACTGACGAAGCAGCAGCTACAATGACTGGTACTGCTAGAATTGACAACTACGATGATTGGTTGGAAAATCACGCTGATGGCGAAGATACCAATTATACATATGCAGCAAAGAATGCTGGTACATGGGCAAACAATCTGAAGGTTTGTACAATTGATGACTTTGCAGACCAAACACTTAGTTTTCCAACCTCTAACTTAACTGGTATTGGGGCAAGTGTGGGATACGGTGTTACTGCTATGATGGATGTTAACATTGCTGGAGCAGGATCTACTAGTCAATTCATTGGATACTTAAAAGGAATTGTAGTTGGTGTTACAACCGGTACAGGTGGTACAGGTACTGTTGATGTTAAAGTAGTCTCAAGAGTTAGTACTGGTGCTACAGATTCTGGTACAGAAACAGCAATTACTTATGCAGAAGGTGATGCGGCATATTCCTTCAATACTGATGACGCTATTAAATTCATAGACACCAACACTGGTGCTGCAGCTGGCGCACCGATTGGAGTTACTACTGCTGCAACAGCTGTTGTTGACTGGTATGATCAGCAGAAACTTGGAATTGTTAATGGAACCATGTATTGGAAGTCCATTGCTCCAAGACCTGTAACTAATAAGTATGTTCTTGATCGTGATGGTAAGAATGATGGAATTCACGTTGTAGTTGTTGATGATGATGGATCCATTACTGGAGTTACTGGAAGTCTTCTTGAAAAGCATCTAAATCTTTCTAAGGCTAAGGATGCTATCTCAGCAGTCAATGCACCACAGAAAATCTGGTATGAGCAATACATTGCCGATTTCTCAGAGAATGTTTATGCTGGTGGTAATCCTGGTGCTGCACATGACACTTATTGGGATACTACTCCTGTAGTAAGTGGATTCTCAACTGACTTTCTAGAGGAAACAATTGGAGATGGTCTCTGGGGTCTTGATGCACAAGGCGTAAATTATAATGTTGTTGGTAATACCACTTACACTCTTACTGCTGGTGTTGATTACTCTGCTAATAAGGGTATGACTGCATCTTTAGGAGATTTGATGACCTCCTATAACGAGTTTAGTAACAAAGATGAGGAAGCAGTTGATTATTTGATTATGGGTCCTGGTTTAAGCGGTAAAGCTGATACGCAGGCAAAAGCAAACCATCTTCTCTCTTTAGCAAATAGTAGAAAGGATTGTGTTGCTACAGTTGGTCCACATAGGGCTGATTTGGTTGGTGTTACTAATGATGATACACAAACTACAAATCTAGTTAATTATTTTAGTCCTCTATCATCTACCTCTTATGGTGTCTTTGATAGTGGTTATAAGTACACTTATGATCGCTTCAACAATAAGTTCCGTTGGATTCCAACCAATGGTGATATTGCTGGTCTAATGTGTCGCACAAACATTGTTGCTTATCCTTGGTTCTCACCTGCAGGTCAACAGCGTGGTATTATTAACAACGCTATTAAACTTGCATATAACCCAAGCAAGGCACAAAGAGATATCCTATATCCTTTGAGAATTAACTCCGTTATTACTCAACCTGGAATTGGAACACTTCTCTTTGGAGATAAAACTGCTCTTGGATATGCATCTGCATTTGATAGGATTAACGTTCGTCGCTTGTTCCTCACAGTTGAGCAAGCACTAGAGAAAGCTGCTGAAGCTCAACTCTTTGAACTTAATGACGAACTAACAAGAGCAAACTTTAGAAACATTGTTGAACCTTATCTTCGTGATGTTCAAGCAAAGAGAGGTCTGTATGGATTCCTCGTTGTTTGTGATACGACAAATAACACTCCTGATGTTATTGATAACAATGAATTCAGAGCAGATATTTACCTGAAACCTGCCAAGGCTATTAATTACGTAACTCTTACTTTCGTTGCGACGAGAACTGGAGTAGCATTTGAAGAAGTTGCTGGTACTGTTTAATCAATTTACAATAAATAACTAAGGAGGACTTAAAAAAATGGCAAAAGGTAACACTATTCAGGCTTTTAAATCGACGCTGGTTGGAGGCGGCGCACGCCCCAATTTATTTGAGGTAAAATTCCAAAATACCCTGCCAGGTGGTGTGGGTCTTGATAATGAGAAGATGTCAATGTTATGCAAAGCAGCTTCATTGCCTGCATCAAACATTGCACCTATTGAAGTTCCTTTCCGAGGAAGGATCTTTAAAGTTGCTGGAGACAGAACATTTGATACATGGTCACTTACGGTGATTAATGATATTGACTTCTCAATCCGCAACTCAATGGAAGCCTGGATGCAGGTTATTGGTCAGCATGGAGATGCCAGTGGTGAAACTAATCCTGGTGCATACCAAATAGATGCTGATGTTGTTCAGTATTCGAGAGTACCATCTGATTTATCATCTATTCAAGGTAGTGGTGATGAAAACATGAATGTTGCGAAAGCATATAAATTCTATGGTATTTTCCCAACGAATATTTCAGCAATTGATCTTTCCTATGATACTGGCGATACCATTGAAGAATTTACAGTAGAATTCCAAGTTCAATATTGGGGTGTATCTACTGGAGAGCAAGAAAAAGCCTAATTTTGGTCTTGATCTAGCTTCATAAATAGATCAGCGATCAAGATACAAAAATAAATCATGCCTAAGTTATTTGGATTCACTATCGAAGATGGCGAATCACAATCACCCACTACTCTGTCACCTGTTCCTCCCTCTAAGGAGGATCAGAGTGATCATTATTTGAGTAGTGGGTTTTTTGGTTCCTATGTTGATATTGAAGGTGTTTACAGAACTGAATTTGATCTTATTAAAAGATATCGTGAGATGGCTCTTCACCCAGAATGTGATAGTGCTATTGAGGATATTGTTAATGAAGCAATTGTATCGGATACAAATGATAGTCCGGTAGAAATTGAATTATCTAATCTTAATGCTAGTGATGGTATCAAAGATAAGATTAGAGATGAGTTTAAATATATCAAAGAATTGCTTGATTTTGATAAAAAATCGCATGAAATCTATAAAAATTGGTATATTGACGGTAGATTGTATTATCATAAGGTAATTGATCTTAAAAATCCAGAAGCAGGAATACAAGAATTACGTTATATTGATGCATTGAAGATGCGTTATGTGCGTAGGAATAAGAAAGAATCTCAAGATAGGTATCAAAGACCAAGAAATAATCTTGGAGTAGATCAAGAAAATCCAATGGATTTTGAGTTTCCTCAAATTGAGGAATACTTTGTTTATAATCCAAAGTTACAAGCTCCTATTGGAAGTCCTATTCAATCAACTACTACTGCAGGTGCGAATGCTGGTATTAAATTTACCAAGGATTCGATTACATATTGCACCTCTGGACTGGTTGATAGGAATAAAGGATCAACACTTTCATATCTTCACAAGGCAATTAAAGCACTCAATCAACTTAGAATGATTGAGGATAGTCTTGTTATTTACAGACTATCAAGAGCACCAGAAAGAAGGATTTTCTATATTGATGTAGGTAATCTACCAAAAGTTAAGGCAGAACAATATCTTCGTGATGTTATGATGCGTTATCGTAATAAGTTAGTTTATGATGCATCTACTGGTGAAATTCGTGATGATAAGAAGTTCATGAGTATGCTTGAGGACTTCTGGTTACCACGTAGAGAAGGTGGTAGAGGTACGGAAATCACTACTCTTCCAGGTGGTCAAAACCTTGGAGAGATTACTGATATTAAGTATTTCCAAGATAAACTTTATAGATCACTTAATGTTCCTGTCACTCGAATTGGTGGTGATGGTGGATTTAATCTTGGAAGGTCATCAGAAATTCTAAGAGATGAAGTTAAGTTTAGTAAGTTTGTTGGACGCTTGAGGAAAAGATTCTCAGCAATGTTTAGTGATATGCTTAAGACTCAATTACTTCTTAAGAATATTATTACTCCTGAAGATTGGGAGGTTATGAATGAGCATATCCAATTTGACTTCATTTATGATAATCATTTTGCAGAACTCAAGGAAACTGAACTTCTTACTGAGAGAATTAATATGGCTACCTTAGCAGAACCATATGTTGGTAGGTATTACTCTCAAGATTATATAAGACGTAAGATTCTTCGTCAGACTGATCAAGATATTATTGATCAGGATAAGATTATTAAGAGTGAAATTAAGAAGGGAATTATTCCTGATCCTAATGCTCCTATTGACCCAGAAACTGGTCAACCTTTAGATCTTGGCGCACCTGTTCAAGAACCTGAAGTAGATGTTTCAATTATGGAACCTTCGGCAAAGGAAGCTAAGTCTGCCGAAATCTGATAAATACTCAAAATTGTACTATTTAATGTTATGCCTGAAGTAACTAATGCTGATTTAATGGATATGATGGCTTCTGATGAGTCGCCATCTGGAATAAGTGACAAGATTAAAGATATTCTTTTTGCTAAGAGTGCTGAAAGAATTGATACCATAAGACCTGATGTAGCTACTAATATGTTTGGTCAAGATGAACCTGAAGAGGAACCAGAAGCAGAACTAGAGATAGATATTGCTGATCCGTCTTCAGAATCAGAACCTGAAACTGAAGAATAACATCTATTTATAAATAACTAAGAATCCTAGTATACATCGACGGAATGAATAATGGCTCATAATCCTGTAGGAATTTGTACCTCAATTACGACTGGTACATCCAATGTAGTTTCATCTGTATTTGCTCATCAATCTGATAGTTTGAGAGTCACTGCTCTGACCAAAGGTGCTCATATTGGTATTGGCACCAGTACTGTTATTGCAACTCCAGCAGATTATTTTGTTGCTGCGGATACAACGGAAGTCATTAATATTGGCAAACCTCGATCACAAAGAATTGTCGGTGTTAGTAGTGGAACCACAACCACATTGACAATACCAGAAGGTGAAGGATCTCAATTCCTTGTTGGAGATTCTGTTTCGTTTAGTGTAGGTGGTAATTCAGCTTATGATATTACTGAGAAGATTGTAACATCAGTAACTAATGTTAATCCAACTGGTGGAGTATTCAATCAAACTGTTGTTATTGATCACAAATCTGATATTGATGGATATCCTAATACAACAAGAGATGGTCTTCCATATAATGCGTACTTGAGAACTTCTTTTAGAGTTGGTACATTAGGTCTAGGAGCTGGATCTGTTTATGCACAACAAGTACAAGTTAGCGGAGACTCCTGATGAAACTTATTAGAGAAGAAATCGAATCTGTAAAGTTCATTACTGAAGGAAAAGGTGACAAGAAGTCACTTTATATTGAAGGAGTTTTTCTGCAAGGAAACATCAAGAACCGTAATGGTCGGATGTATCCCATGGAAACTCTTCAGAAAGAAGTAGCTAGGTACACTGAATCTAATATTTCATCTGGTAGAGCACTTGGAGAATTAGGTCATCCTGATGGTCCAACTGTTAACCTTGATAGAGTTTCACATAAAATTATTTCTCTAAGAGAACACGGTTCTAATTTTATTGGTAAAGCAAAGATCCTTGATACACCAATGGGTCAAATTGCCAAGTCATTAATTGATGAAGGTGTAAAACTTGGAGTATCTTCTCGTGGTATTGGTTCACTAAAACCAACCAAAGAAGGATTTAATGTTGTTGGTGATGATTTCCAGTTAGCAACTGCTGCTGATATCGTTGCCGATCCATCTGCACCTGATGCTTTTGTAGATGGAATCATGGAAGGAAAGGAGTGGGTCTGGGAAGGAAGTTCCTTGAGAGAAAGACTTGCTGCAGATACAAAGCGTCAAATTAATACTCTTGCAGACCAAAAACGTCTGGAAGAAAATAAATTAAACCTATTCAATGAGTTTATTAACTCATTGTAAAATCTAGATTTATAAATAAATATAGATTATTTCACACAATCAGGAAAAAACGGAGAAACTTCAAATGTCTAGTGGAACTAAACTACAAGCAATGGAAGAGGACGTAAAGCAATCCAAAACTGCTGTTAATGCTAATGCAGCTCCAGGAATGCCCATGAAAGGCGTCGATCAAGTGGATCCAAAGATTCCCATTGAGGATCTAGGTGGACCTACTCCAGAGAATTATAGTCCCACTAATGATTCTGCTAAGCTAAAGCCGTCTGGTGGAACACTTAAGCAAGTTAGTGATGTTGTCACCAATCGCAAAGGTAAGACCGGAGCAATGGCAGCAGAAACTAGTGCTACTAAAGTGAAGCAAGAAGAAACAGAAATTTCTGATGAAGTAATCGACGAAGAAGAAATTGCTACTGATGAGGTAGTTGCCGAGAACGAAGAGAGTACTGAAGAAGTAGTATCTGAAGAAGAAGCAACTGAAGAGGAAGCAGTTGTAGCAGAAGCACCTGAATTTGAAGAGATTGACATTGAAGAAGATGTCAATGCACTTCTAGATGGTGAAGAGCTATCTGAAGAGTTCCAAGCAAAAGCAAAGACAATCTTTGAAGCTGCTATTAAGTCCAAGTTGTTTGGTCTTAAGGAAACTCTAGAAGCACAATACGCTGAGCGTCTTAACGAAGAAGTTGCAGAAGTTAAAACTGCACTTACTGAGCGTGTTGATTCTTATCTTGAGTATGTTTCATCCGAGTGGATGGAAGAAAATAAACTGGCCGTAGAGGGTGGTCTTAAAGAAGACCTCAATGATTCCTTTATGACTGGTCTTAAGAGTCTTTTTGAAGAACATTATGTAACAATCCCTGAAGATAAGTATGATGTACTTGAGAGTATGGTAGAAAAACTAGATGATATGGAGACCAAACTTAACGAGCAGATCGAAAAGAATGTAACTCTGAATGCACGACTCGCTGAGTCAGTATCAGACGTAATTCTTGCCGATGTTTCTGAAGGCCTTGCTGCCACGCAGAAAGAGAAGCTCGCTACGCTTGCCGAAAGTGTAGAGTTTGAAAGTGAAGCTAAATATCGTGGAAAACTTGAGACGTTGAAGGAGTCGTATTTTGCTCCTAAAGCATCTTCGAGTACTAAAACAGAAACTCTTTCAGAAGGAGTAGAAGCTGCTCCTGATTCAGTATCCAATTCAATGGCTGCTTATCTGAAAACGCTTTCTAGTTTTAAATAACTGATTTCAATATCAATTCAAACGTAAACACAATTAGGTAAAAAAGCAAATGTTCCATTCAGAACAATTGCAGGAAAAGTGGGCCCCTCTTCTTAATGCTGAGGGCGCTGATGAGATTAAAGATTCTCATCGCCGTGCAGTTACCGCTGTCCTGTTAGAAAACCAAGAAAAATTCCTTCGTGAGCAACAAGCTTTTGAAGGTGGAACCTCAATGCTGACTGAGGCTGCTCCAACTAACTCCTCCGGTACAGGTGGATTTGGAAGTGATGCAACTCCAGCCGGTCCTGTTGCTGGTTTCGACCCAGTATTGATTAGTCTAATTCGTCGCTCTATGCCCAACCTGATCGCTTATGATCTGGCTGGCGTGCAACCAATGAGCGGTCCTACTGGACTTATTTTCGCAATGCGTTCACAGACTTACAAAGAAGGCGCAAGGTCTGAGACCTTCTACGACGAAGTAGATTCCGCATTCTCTGGACAGCCTTACGGTTTCGATAATAACAACGGAACTGACCAGAACGTTGGTATGGGTACCACGACTCAGGCCGGTACTAACCCCGGAGTTCTGAACCCTGTTGGTACTGCTAATTCTGAAGCCTACAACGTAGGTCAAGGAATGCCCACAGCAACTGCTGAAGCACTTGATGGCACCGCTAATGATGCCTTCAACCAGATGGCATTCTCGATTGAGAAAGTCACGGTTACTGCTAAGTCACGCGCCCTGAAGGCTGAGTACAGTTTGGAACTGGCCCAAGACCTTAAGGCAATCCACGGATTGAACGCTGAAGCAGAACTTGCTAACATCCTGAGTACTGAGATCCTCGCTGAAATTAACCGCGAAGTTATCCGTACTATCTACAAGGTTGCTGAGCAAGGCGCTGTTCAAAACGTTGCACAAGCAGGTCAATTTGACCTCGACATCGACAGTAACGGTCGTTGGTCTGTTGAGAAGTTCAAAGGACTTCTGTTCCAGATCGAGCGTGATGCTAACGCTATCGCCCAAAGGACACGTCGCGGGAAGGGCAACATCATCCTCTGTTCTGCAGACGTTGCTAGTGCTCTTACAATGGCTGGTGTACTTGATTACACCCCTGCACTTAATGCCAACCTGAACGTTGACGACACAGGTAATACTTTCGCAGGAACTCTGCAAGGTAAGTACCGCGTCTACATTGACCCTTATGCTGCTAACCTAGTCGGCACAGGTGGTCCTCAAGGTGGAAACCAGTACTACGTTTGTGGATACAAAGGTTCCTCACCTTATGACGCTGGACTGTTCTACTGTCCTTACGTTCCCCTCCAAATGGTACGCGCTGTCGGAGAAAACTCCTTCCAGCCCAAAATTGGATTCAAGACTCGTTATGGTATGGTTGCCAACCCATTCGCCGAGGGTACTACCCAAGGACTTGGACGTTTGCAAACAAACCAGAACCGCTACTATCGTCGCGTTACAGTCAAGAACCTCATGTGAAGAAGATGGATATATTCCATTCACATTCAAAGGACCTCTTCGGAGGTCCTTTTTTTATCTAAATAGATATATGAAAAACTATAAGGACTTCATAAAAGAAACTCTAAATGTTAATGGAGCAGATGTGGCAAATTTTACGCCATTTCTTTTCTCCAGAGATGAAGATTTGTTGTCTCAGGATTATCAAACTCCTGCAGAACCAGGTGAAGCAAAATGGAGATTTTCTAATGTATATCCTGTAATGAAGTTGGAACTTGATAAGGCCAGTGATGGTCCCTCTATTGATCAAATGGTTGATGCATCAAAGGAATTTGTAAATATTGAAGCAGCAAGAACTGCAGCAAGAATACAAAAGACTTATAGGCAATTCCAAGGACTTAGAGAAGAGAATAAAGAAGATAAGATCACTAAATGTCCAGAAGGACAATATTATGATCGTCTTCAAAAGAAATGTGTTATAATGCCACCCAAATATGGTGGAAGATATTGGGGTGGATCATATCATAAACACCATGTTAATGGAAAAAATGGTAATGGAAATGGCAACGGTAATGGGTCCCATAACGGGAATGGAAATGGTAATGGCAATGGTGGCCATGGTAATGGTGGCAACGGTAACGGTGGTGGTGGCAATGGCGGTGGAGGAGCATAATGCCTAGACAAATTAAAAATAGAAATTTTTTATCACCTACTGGGTTTAAATTTACCTTAGTAAGATCACCTAAGGTTGCTTTTTTCTGCAACCAAGCAAATATACCAGATCTTACACTTGGTACTGCAGTTCAACCTACGTATCTAAAAGATATTGATCAACCAGGTGATAAACTTGTTTTTGGAGATTTAAGTCTTCAATTCCTTGTTGATGAAAATTTGAAGAATTATATGGAGATTCAAAATTGGTTAAGAGGATTAGGATATCCACAAAATATTGGTGAGATATATAATCTTCAAAAAACTGGAAATCCATCTTTAGATTTGAAATCCAGATCTATGGATAATGTTTTTTCTGATGGAACACTAC
>VTLG01005718.1_pt1 | contig 50511 bp, 81 predicted proteins | sample 4694571 | NCBI WGS metagenome assembly VTLG01 (sample SAMN12604809, study PRJNA352737) | marine metagenome | biome: ENVO:00000447; feature: ENVO:00000209|ENVO:00000569|ENVO:01000036; material: ENVO:00002151; isolation source: viral sequences binned using virsorter ... | reverse complement strand
CACCAAAAACTAAAAAGTATTTCAGATCTACAAAGTCTGGAGCAGGGATGACAAAAGCTGGGGTCGCCCGATATAGAAGAGAAAATCCCGGTTCAAAACTAAAAACAGCGGTCACTGGCAAGGTCAAACCAGGATCAAAAGCTGCTAATCGACGTAAGTCGTATTGCGCAAGAAGCGCAGGCCAAATGAAAAAGTTTCCAAAAGCTGCAGCCGATCCTAATTCAAGACTAAGACAGGCTCGTAGAAGATGGAAATGTTAAATGGCAGACCCTAAAAAAGGCACAGGCAAAAAACCTAAAGGATCTGGTAGAAGACTCTACACAGATGAGAACCCTAGAGATACGGTTAAAATAAAATTTGCAACTCCTGCAGACGCAAGAGCAACTGTTGCAAAAGTAAAACGTGTAAGTAAACCCTTTGCACGCAAAATACAAATACTAACAGTAATGGAACAACGGGCTAAAGTTATGGGTAAAAGCCAAGTTGCTTCAATTGCTAAGAAAGGTAAAGATGCAATTAGAAACAGTAATAAGAAAAATAATTAAGTTTGTAAATACAAGACTACAAGCTTTATCTATATCTATAACTTCTGGAAGTATTGACAATATGGAAAAATATAGATATATAATAGGACAAATAACTGCTTTAGAAGCAGTAAGACAGGAACTCTCTAACCTGCTAGATGAAGATAAGGAGCAAAATGGAAAAGGAACAGTCATCGATATTAACTCGAAAACCAAAAATTGAGTTACCTGACAAATCATTAGTCGGGGTTAAAAAAATAGAAAAAGAAATAGGAAAAATTCCTCAACCAACTGGTTGGAGAATAATGGTTTTACCTTTTAAGATGAAAGAGAAAACTAAAGGTGGAATAGTATTAGCTGAAACTACATTAGAGAGACAACAAGTTGCTTCTCAATGTGGTTTAATTTTAGCTATGGGTCCTCAATGTTATGCGGATAAAGAGAGGTATCCAGAAGGACCGTGGTGCAAGGTCAATGATTGGATAATGTTTGCACGTTATGCCGGATCAAGGATCAAGATCGAAGGTGGGGAGATTCGTCTGCTAAACGACGATGAAGTGTTAGCAACAATTGATAGTCCAGAGGACATCTTGCATGAGTTTTAATCATAGGAAGGAGTAACTATGCCAGAAGAAGAAAAGAAAACAGTAGATATAGATACGTCAGGACCTGACGCTACAATCGATATCGAAGAAGCAAAAGACGAGTCGGTTGTAGAAACCGAAGCGCCGAAACAAGAAACAGTAGAAACGAAACAAGAAGAAGAAGTAAAAGAAGAAACAGTAACAGAGAAAAAAGAAGACGATTCTAAATTAGAAGAATACAGTAGAGGTGTTCAATCTCGTATTGCGAAATTAACTCGTAAGATGAGAGAAGCAGAAAGAAGGGAAAAAGCTGCTTTAGAATATGCCAAAGGTGTAGAGGAATCTAAAAAAGAATTAGAATCTAGATTTAAAAAAACAGATTCTGATTATATTAAAAAATTTGAGACCACTATTTCATCAGGTTTAGAAGCAGCACAAAAAGAATTAGCTGCAGCTATTGAATCTGGTAATGCACAGGCTCAAGTAGAAGCTAACAAAAGAATTGCAACACTCGCATTTGAGAATGCAAAACTAGAGGCAGCTAAAGAAGGTAGAGAAGCACAACCAACACAGGCCGAGAAACCTGTAACTAACCTATCTCAAGGTGGAAATGTAAATATTCCTCAATCAGATGATCCTATTAATATGGATCCAAAAGCTGAGTCATGGGCTGCAAAGAATCCATGGTTTGGAAGTGATAGAGCAATGACATACACTGCTTTTGAGATACATAAGGATCTTACTGAAAAAGAAGGGTTTGATCCTAGCTCTGACGAGTATTATGCAGAAGTTGATAAGAGAATAAAAGTTGACTTTCCGCATAAATTTGGTAATACTGATAATAAGCAAACGACCGCTCCCGTTCAGACGGTGGCTTCAGCTAATAGAAGCGTAAAGCCTGGTCGCAAAACTGTGAGACTCACTTCTTCACAGGTAGCAATAGCTAAAAAATTAGGAGTGCCACTTGAAGAGTACGCAAAACAACTAAAAAACACGAAGGAGGCGTAAAATGGAAAAAGATAAAAAAACTTCTCGTGCGAACCAAACACGGTCAAAGTCTGAAAGACCTAAAGTGTGGGTTCCACCATCATCTCTAGATGCACCCCCTGCACCTGATGGATTCAGGTATAGATGGATAAGAGCAGAGAGCGTTGGTTTCCAAGACACCAAAAACATATCTGGACGAATTAGAGAAGGATATGAATTAGTACGTGCTGAGGAAGTCGAAAATGCATCTGATTATCCAGTCCTCGATGAGGGCAGATACAAGGGAGTGATTGGGGTTGGAGGCCTTTTACTTGCAAAGGTGCCTATCGAGATCGCGAAGCAAAGACAAGCTTATATGACTTCACGTCATCAAGAGCGAAGTGATGCAGTAGAAAACGATCTTATGAAGGAGCAGGATGAGAGAATGCCGATCAATGTTGAAAGGCAATCTCGTGTAACCTTCGGTGGTACGAAAAAGTAATTTTTTAAATCACTGAATTTATATAAACCGTACTGGAAGCCCTTCGGGGCAGGTACATTGCAAAGGAAACAACTATGGCAAATAGAAACACACAAGGTTTTGGATTGACTGCTGCAGGAACGCTTGGATCAACTCCAGCGACTTCTGGACAGGGTAAGTACAAAATCGATGCGGGTTCTACGACAACTATATACAATAGTGCTGCCGTTGCTTCTAACGCTGGTTATATTATCGATGGTCAAACAACTGATGCACCTATTTTAGGTGTATTAAATGGAATATTCTATAACGCGGCTACAACTTTAAAGCCGACGTTTGCGAATCATTACGCACAACCGATAACACCAGCGAACTCAGAAGACATCGACGCTTTTGTATTCGATAACCCACAACAACAATATGTAGTAGCGACTGACGACTCTGTTGCTCAATCTGGATATTTAGAAACGTATGATATGAATACGTCTGCTGGAGACGACACAACTGGTCGTTCTACAGCTACTCTAGATATTGGAGATACGAGCGCGGATGCAGCATCTTGGAGATTATTAAGATCTGCTGAGGATCCTGAAAACGACGAAAACGGATCTTTCAGATCAGTTGTAGTAGTTGCAAACTTAATTGAGCTACAAAACTAATAGCTAGAATAGGAGATAAAACATGGCAATATCACGATCACAACTAGTTAAAGAACTAGAGCCAGGTCTGAATGCACTATTCGGCTTGGAATATAAAAGGTATGAAAATCAGCATGCTGAGATTTATACTACAGAGTCATCTGACAGAGCTTTCGAAGAGGAAGTTATGTTATCTGGCTTTGCAAACGCACAAGTAAAAGGTGAAGGTGCAGGCGTATCTTTTGACGAAGCACAAGAAACTTTTACAGCTCGTTACACTCACGAGACCATCGCTTTAGCGTTCGCGATTACTGAAGAAGCAATCGAGGACAACTTGTATGACAGAATTTCTTCTCGTTATACAAAAGCTTTAGCAAGATCCATGAGCAATGCTAAACAAGTAAAAGCAGTACAACCTTTAATAAATGGTTTGCCTTCAACAGCAACATTTAAATCAGGTGATGCAAAAGCATTGTTTACAACAAACCACCCTACAGTAGCAGGTACTTTTTCAAATACCTTAACTACTCAGGCGGATCTTAACGAAACATCATTAGAGCAGTCTTTAATAGACATCGCTAAAATGACGGACGAGAGAGGTCTTAGAGTTGCAGCAAGAGGAGTTAAAATGATAGTTCCTTCGGAAAATCAGTTCAACGCTGAAAGACTTATGAAGTCTCAAGGTAGAACTGGAACAGCTGACAATGATATAAACGCAATCGCGTCTATGGGTATGATTCCTCAAGGATACAGAGTGAACAACTACCTAACTGACACTGATTCGTTCTACATCATGACAGATGTGCCGAATGGAATGAAGATGTTCAACAGAGCTCCATTGACAACTGCAATGGAAGGTGATTTCGATACTGGTAACGTTAGATACAAAGCTAGAGAAAGATACTCATTTGGAGTATCAGACCCTAGAGGTATCTATGGCGTTGAAGGTGCGTAATTAAACCAATTTGTGTGGCGGAACACAGTTCCGCCACATTCTAAACATAAAAAGAAAGAAAAATTAAAAAAGAAAGTAGTATATAAAATACTTATCTGGTATAATAAACAAATGCAAAAATTCTCAGTAAAAATATGGGCTTATTCACACTATGCTTCTTTTGAAGTAGAAGCTGAAGACAGTCCTAAATCCATTGAAAATTCTATCCTTGACAAAATTGGAGAAAAAAGTATAAACTGGGAATATCTTGGAAATGCTTATAGCACCAAGACTAATAGGATAACCTATGAGGAGGTTATTGATGGTATACGACCTGTACAAACAGAAAAGGTCCTTGGAGTTGAGGTGGCAACTGGAGTATGAGCAAGAAGGTAGATATACTCTGGATATGGTCAGAATTGATGACAAAATTAGAGAAGTCATTACTGACATTAAACTTGAAGAAGCCAAAATTGCAAATAGAGAAAATGCAATTGAAAATGCTGCTGCCCAAGTTTCTGTGGCTACTTAGATAAACGCCACACCGCTAAAATCGTACTTTTACTGTAGGATCTCTTGCACTCTATTAAAATCTATTATATAAATATCTTACTATACAATTAATTAGAATACTGACGCGTATAGTCGACGGCCTAGAGACAGTATTCGGAAAAACTAGGAGGATACAATTATGGCAAAAACTACGTTTTCAGGACCGGTCATTTCTAAAAATGGCTTTGTAAACACAGGCCCTGACATGAGTGTTAGTTTAACAGCTGACACTACTTTAACAGTCGCTTCACACGCAGGTAAAATCTTACTTTGCAATGATGCTGATGGTAAATTTACTTTACCAAGTATTAATGTAAATAGTAACGGTGCTACTGCAGGTGATACTGACTTCAACAACTTAAACAACATTGGTGCATCATTTCACTTTTATGTAGAAACTGCTGCAACTGATATGGACATCAAAACAGATGGAACTGATAAATTTAAAGGTTCTATTTTAATTTCTGTAGATGATGGAACTATAAAAGGTTTTGTACCAGGCGCATCTAATGATGTTATTACTATGAATGGTTCTACAAAAGGTGGAATCGTTGGTAGCGTAGTATCTTTCACAGCGATTGATACAATTACATATTTGGTTCACAATTCTTTATTGATTGGATCAGGTACGATAGTAACACCTTACGCAGACGCGTAATAATTAAACTCGGAGCGCCTGGTAATGCAGGCGCTCTTTAAAAGGAGGACAAAAAAATGGCAGACACAGTATTAAATACAACTGTATTTGACGGAGCAAAAAAACTTATTACTCACTACAATGTGGTTTCAGATTCTACTGGAGGCACAACTAAAATAGTTGACGTTTCTGCATTAACATCAAATAATGGTAAAACTTGCAAAACAGTAAGATTAAATAAAATTAGTTTTAGTGTTTCAGTAACAGCACCAGTTGATGCAATAAGAATGTTATGGGACGCTGACACAGATGTAGTATTTCAAACATTGAATGGTGAAATGGAATATGACTATTCATCTTTTGGTGGTTTAAAAAACACTGAAGCTACAAATTTTACTGGAGATGTAAATGTTACATTACCAGCTTGCTCTAACGGAGATTCAGCTACAATTGTTTGTGAGTGGATTAAAGTCTACGAATCGTAGGAGTTTAAATGGCTAATACTACTTCGGGAACAGCAACGTTCGACAAAACTTTTGCTATTGATGAAATAATAGAAGAATCTTTTGAACGTATCGGTTTACAAAATGTTGCAGGATATCAATTAAAATCTGCAAGACGATCTCTTAATATTCTTTTTCAAGAGTGGGGAAATAGAGGTATTCACTATTGGGAAATAGCTTCAACAAATATTGACCTTATTGAAGGACAAGCAGAATATAAATTTTACAGATCAAGTGATGATGGTACAAGTGCTACATCTACTCCTTCTGGTATTTATGGAATGTCCGATGTTCTTGAAGCACAATTAAGATCTAATAGAACTCAAACCACACAATCTGATAGTCCCATGACAAAAGTTGATAGATCAACTTATGGAGGTTTTTCAAATAAACTTTCAAAAGGAACGCCTAATCAATATTGGGTTCAAAGATTTATAGATCATGTTAGTATTAGTGTTTATCCAACACCTGATTCTACTAATGCATCAAAAGACATGCATATATATTACATAAAAAGAATTCAAGATGCAGGTGATTATACTAATGCAACTGATGTACCTTTTAGATTTGTTCCTTGTATGGTCGGTGGTTTAGCTTTTTATCTTGCACAAAAATATCAACCACAATTGGTGCAACAAATGAAATTATATTATGAAGATGAATTAGCTAGAGCATTAGCAGAAGATGGATCAGCTTCTAGTACATATATTACACCTAAAGCTTATTACCCAGGAGCATAATGCCAAAGTACGCATCAGGTAAACATGCAAAAGCAATATCAGATAGATCTGGTATGGAGTTTCCATATAAAGAAATGGTTAGAGAATGGAATGGTGCGTTTGTGCATGTATCTGAATTTGAACCAAAGCAGCCACAACTAGAGCCAAAACCAATGTCAGCTGATGCTGTATCTTTAAGACGTGTGAGACCTGGAAGAGAAGAGCCAGAAGTGACTGTAAGAATAATTGATAATGGATTTGAAACTTATGAAGCTGGTTCTAGAATTATAAACGTTAGTGCACCAGGACATGGTTTAACAAGTGGAACAACATATGTATTTAGAGGCCCTCCAACAGTTTCTCCGGGGACAGGAACTGCTTATGATCCAGTAACAGGAGTTAATGGTACTTCTGTTTTTGCATATTCTAATCCAGAAAGTTTTGATGGCATCACGGGAACAAATATTGCAAAAGCAGCAGGCTACGCTATTACAACAGGATTATATGTAAATGGCGCTGCAAATACTAGTGATTATTCTGTTCAAAATTTTTTTCATTTTACAGTTGATACAGATACTGCTACAAAAGGAGAAATAAAAGGAGGAGGTTATGGTTGTTCAGTAGGACCCGTAACGATAGAAGCATGATTAAAAATTTTTTAAATTGGATAAAAAATTTATTTTCTCCTAAAAAAGAAGAAGAAGTTGTTGAGTTAACAAATAAACAACAAAAAATATTAAAAAAATATAAAGGAGATTTAAAATAATGGCTGGATTAAGTGCATCAGGATTAATAACACAAATAAGAAACTATACTGAAACAGATTCAAATGTTTTAACAGATTCGGTTGTAGAAAATATTATTTTAAATGCACAATATAGAATTTTTAGAGATGTACCTATTGATGCAGAGAGAAAACAACAATTAGGTAATCTAGTTGCAGGACAAGAATCAATTAACGCTCCTGCTGGCTGTTTATTTGTTAGAGGTATACAAGTTTATGATACAGCAGGTTCAGAAACTACAGGGGCTAATAGATGGTTAGAGAAAAAAGATTATACATATTTACAAGAGTATCAAGATGTAACTGGAACCTCTGCAGCTCAAGGCCAACCAAAGTATTACGCTATGTTTGGGGGAGGTACAGGAGAGTCTAGCACAACATCAGGACGTATAGCTTTTTCTCCAGTCCCTAACACAACTTATAGATTTAGAGTCCATTTTAATGCAATGCCTGCACTATTAGAAGGCAATGATACTAATTACATTAGTATGAACTTTCCAAATGGTCTGTTATATTGTTGTTTATCAGAGGCATATGGATATTTAAAAGGTCCGATAGACATGTTGACTTTATACGAAAATAAATATAAACAGGAAGTACAAGCGTTTGCTAATGAGCAAGTTGGTAGAAGACGAAGAGATGACTATACAGATGGCACTGTTCGTATACCAATCAATTCTGCAAACCCTTAATAGGAGATAAAATATGGCAATAACATCGGCAATATGTTCAAGTTTTAAACAAGAACTCTTACAAGGAAAACACAATTTTAGTTCGTCTAGTGGAGATACTTTTAAAATAGCTTTGTTTACTAGTTCTGCATCTTTAGGTGCTTCAACAACTGATTATTCTACTTCAAATGAAATTACAAATACATCTGGTACAGCTTACACAGCGGGTGGTGCATCACTAACAAATTCTGGTGTGTCTTTATCTTCAACAACAGCGTTTACAGATTTTTCTGATGTTAGTTATAGCTCTGCTACTTTTACTGCAAACGGTGCATTAATATACAATACAACAACTGGAACAAGTACAGGTACGACTGATGCGGTTGCTGTTATAGCGTTCGGTGCAGATAAAACTGTAACAAGTGGAACTTTTACAATTCAATTTCCAACAGCAGACGCAACAAACGCGATCATAAGATTAGCATAAGGAGGCCTTCCTTATGGCATCAACCTGGGGTACAAATACTTGGGGGTCCAATGAATGGCAAGACGACGAAGTTACAGTTGTTTTAAGTTCACCTGGAACAATATCCGCTTTAGGCACACCACAATCATTTAACGTTGAAGGTTGGGGAAGACAACAATGGGATAACTCTGGATGGGGAGTTGAGTATTCTGTTGAACCATCTGGTCAATCAATAACTTCAGAAATAGGAACAGCAACAGGGGATCCTGTTACAATAGCCTCTCTTGAAGGTATTGGAATTAATGTTTACTCAACATTTCCAACTGTAGATAATACTACACCTGTTTCTGTAACAGGGTTTGGAATTACATCTTCTTTAGGAACAGCAAACGCTGAAAACGTAGCAGGTTGGGGAAGACAAGCTTGGGGAAATTCTGGTTGGGGTGTTCAATATTCTATAGAACCTTCTGGTGTATCAGCAACTTTTTCTATTGGTACAGTTACAGCCACACCTATTGAAACAGTAGAATTAACAGGTCAATCTTTAACTTCTTCTGTTGGAGAAATAATACCTGCTGATGTTATAGGAGTTTCTTCTGCAGGGGTTATAACTTCTGCATTAGGTAGTTTATCTAGTGTTGGAACATTAGTCGGTTGGGGAAGAAATGGTTGGGGAGAAGAATCATGGGGATCTTCAATTAATAGTGTTATTGAATTAACTGGCGTAAGTTCTTCTTTTAATATTGGATCAGTAACAGTTGCAGATCAAGCAATAGGACTAACTGGAATAAGTTCATCTTTCTCTGTGGGATCAATATCTCCCGCGGATGTAATGGGACTAACTGGTCAAGATATTTCATTAAGTGTTGGTAGTTTAACAGCTGCAGATGTAATGGGATTAACAGGTCAATCAATAACTTCTTCTATAGGATCCATAACTCTTGATAATCAAACAATGGGATTAACAGGACAATCTATAACGTCCACTCTTGGTTCTGCAGAAATTACTACAAATCCTATTGTAACACCTACCGGCCTTTCTACAACAGCTTCTGTTGGTAGCTTAACAGCTGCAGATGTTATGGGATTAACTGGTCAATCAATAACTTCTTCTGTAGGATCATTAACTGCTGCAGATGTTGTAGGTTTAACGGGTCAATCATTAACTTCTTTATTAGGAACAGTTACAACAATTCCAATTTATGGACCTGTTGACACCGGCTCAAATACATCTTATAGTGATGTATCAACAGGATCGAATAATAGCTATTCTGATGTAAGTTCTGGGTCAAATACATCTTATAGTGACGTATCAACAGGATCAAATAGTTCTTATTCAGATGTTGCAACTGGATCAAATACAAGTTATAGTGACGTCGCATAGGAGATAAAAAAATATGGCTTCAACATATACACCTCTCGGAGTAGAGAAACAAGCAACTGGTGAAAACGCAGGAACTTGGGGTACTAAGACTAATACAAATTTAGAAATTATTGAACAAATAGCTGGTGGTTATACAGCTCAAGCTGTCTCTGATTCTGGAGACACAACTTTATCTGTTTCTGATGGATCAACTGGTGCAACTCTTGCACATAGAGTGATAGAATTTACAGGAACTCTTACAGCTTCAAGAAATGTAACTATACCTTTAGATGTTCAACAACTTTATATTCTTAAAAATGGAACTTCTGGATCTCAAAATGTAGTTTTAAAATATGTAACTGGAACAGGAACTTCTGCAACTATTTCAAATGGTAGCACTGTAATTGCATACGCAAAAGCAGATGATGGAACTAATCCAAATATTACTTCTGTTGGAGTAGGTGGAATATCAGAAGTTGTAGACGATACTTCTCCTCAACTAGGTGGTAATTTAGATACTAATTCACATAATATTTTAATTGATGACGCTCATTTTCTTGGAGATGAAAATGGTAATGAACAAATTATTTTTCAAACAACTGGATCTGCAGTAAATCAATTTGATGTTACAAATGCAGCAACAGGTAATTCACCTTCAATATCAGCTACAGGAGGAGATACTAATATTGATATGGTCCTTGTTCCAAAAGGAAGTGGTGAAACTGTAATTGGTACAGGGTCAGGAAATGCTACTTTAACGTCTAGTGGTGCTCATGATCTTATTTTAGACACTAATTCTGGTACAAATTCAGGTACAGTAACAATAACAGATGCAGCAAATGGTAATATAACAGTTGCTCCAAATGGCACTGGAAGTGCACAAGTTACTAATAATGCTGCTACTGGAAGCACACAAACAATAACAACAGACGGAAAAGGTATTGTCTTTTCCATGATTTTCGGATAAAAAGAATAGGAGATAAAAAATGGCAACACCAAATTTAATAAACGTCGCAACAATTACACCTAAAAATGCAATGGGTTCTTTAGGTGATACTAACAGAACAACTATGATAGACGTTGCTGCAGAATCTGCAGTAAGAATAGACACAATTTTAATATCAAATGATGATGGAACTAACGCAGCTGATGTAACAATTGAAATTAGCAATGACAATGGTTCTACATATTACAAAATAGCAAGCACAATTTCTGTGCCTGCGGATTCAACTTTAAGCATGATTGATACACCAATTTATTTAGATGAAACAGATTTAATCGCAGTTACAGCAGGAGCTGCTAACGATTTAGATTATCATGTTTCCTATGTCGAATTGATAGATTAATTTAAATAGGAGGAAAGATAAAATATGCCAAAGATTATTAAACCAGCTGGAGGAACTTTTACAACTGCAGATATTACAGTTGATTCTTCTGGTAGAATAATTGCTGCTTCAACTGGAACAGCAGGTGGCAATAATATGAAACCAGTTCTTTGGTCAGTTGGTCCAAACTCAGGTACTTTTACTTCTAACGCTAGTAAAGTTTTAATATACGCTGCTTCTGCCGGAGGAGGCGGAGGTGGAAGAGGACCTGGATCTAATTCTGGTAGAGGAGGAGGACCAGGGTTTATAGGTATTTTTTCAGATTCTATAACTGCTCCCTTTACTGCTCCTTACGCTATTGGTTCTGTAGGAACTTCTGCTACAGGAAATGGTACTGGAAACGCAGGAGGTAATACTGCATTTGGAAACATATTAACGATAAGTGGTGGTAACGGAGGTCAACACGGTCAGCCAGGTCAAAACCCTGGAAATAATGGAACGGTTACTTCTGGAACTGCAGACGTAACAGGTGTAACAAGTAATAACTCTTATCAAAAAATGTTTATGTTTGGTCAAGCAGGTAACCAGATAACTGGCACACCATCTTTTCGAGGTGTATCAGTGGGTGGAAAAGGACAAAGTAATGATTCTACAGGACAACCTGGTATAGATGGTCAGGCAGGAGCACTATTAGTGTACACTGATTCTTTATAGGAGATATATGAAATATTTAATTTTTAGAAATAATAACTTATTACATCATAGTTTTTTTAGACTAGCACCTAATGAAGACATTAGAGATAAATGGTTAGCAACTGATGCTCCTGGACTTACTGCTATAGAAGTAAATGATGCAGATTATAGAAAAAAATCTCATGGAAAAAGTGAACCTTCTTTAGTTGATGGTTCTGTTATTTGGACAGATTATAACAATCCAGCAATTTCAGATGCTACAGAAGCAAAAAAAGAATATAAAGAAAAAGTAGATTATTTAATTAATACTTTTGAAACTATTCCAGGTGACAAATTTGATAGTGATGCTGATGCAAAAAGTATGGTTGATTTTTTAGAAAATATAGATACGGACTCGGTTAGTTCTTGGGATGAAAATTATAGTATTATAGAACATATTTATGATTTACCAGGCTGCCCACAAATTTTTTGGGCTGAATTAGTTTACTAATTCGTACATATTTTCGAAAGCAGAATGAATATTGAAAGTTATATTAAAATATATGATGATACTATTCCATTAGAGAATATATCTACTATTATTAAATGGTCTAAAAATCAAATTTATGGTGATGGATCTATTGGAGAAGATAATACTGTAGATAAAGATTTTAGAAGAGTAAAAGTTTTACCTTTATTTGATTGGAGATGTAAACAAAAAACAAAGATACATTGGGCTAATTATTTAACAGCTCTTTTTAGAGAAAGTATTCAAAAATATTGTAATGAAATATCCCCTAATCAAGATATAAAACCTCACGAAATAACAGATATAAGCATTTTAAAATATGAAAAAGGAGGTTTTTATAAAAAACATATTGATCATTTTAGGAGCGCACCAAGAACTTTATCTTGTATTTTATTATTAAATAATGACTACGAGGGAGGAGAAGTAACTTTTTTTGAATTGGCTAATGAACACATTATAAAAACAGTAGACGTAAGACCTGGAAGGTTAATTATTTGGCCAAGTAATTTTTTATACCCTCATCAAATACAACCTATAAAGAAAGGAACAAGGTATTCTATAGTTTCATGGGCACTTTAAAAAAAGATTTTAAATATAAATTAGTTAAAAATTTTCTTACAAAGAAAGAATTAGAAATTGGTAGTTATTATTTACATTTAAAACATAAAAGAAATGAAACAGAATTTGATTTTGCTCAAAGTAATAATGCAGATTCTAGTTTTTATGGAGATTGTTTTATAGATACACTAATGATGAAAAAATTAAATTTAATGGAAAAAGAAACAGGTTTGGAGTTATTTCCAACTTACTCTTTTTCAAGAGTATATACTTACAATGCAGAATTAAAAAAACATAAAGACAGACCTTCTTGTGAAGTTTCTGTTACAGTTATGTGGGATAGTGATGGCACAGACTGGCCAATATTTATTGAAAATAATTCTTTTAATATGCAACCAGGTGATGGTGTTATATATCTTGGGTGTGAGGTAGAACATTGGAGAGAACATTTTACAGGGGACTATCACATACAATCTTTTATGCATTATGTAGATAAAAACGGTCCTTATAAAGATTACAAATATGATAAGAGAACTTCAAGACAGGATCCAACAGTAATATGAATAAACAATTTCAAATAGAAAATAGCATTGGAGTTTTTGATGGTTATATTAACCCCTCTCATTGTGATGAGTTAATAAAAATATTTGAAATTCAAAGAAACGATCTTGCTTATTCAAGATATGAAAATGAAAAAGCAACTAAAAATATAAAAAATGATTTAGCTATTGATTATGAAAGAGATAATTATCCAGATGCCTTAAAAGAAATTATGAAAGGATTTAGAGAAACTTTTTCTTTATATGATAAAGAAACTAATTTTACATCTTATACTAACATAAAAGAATTACATTACGTTCCAATAAAATGTCAAAAAACAAAACCTGGAGAAGGATATCATTTGTGGCATGTTGAAAGAGAGTATAATTTTAATTGTAGAAGAGCTTTGGTTTATACTGTTTATTTAAACACTATAGAAGAAGGAGGAGAAACAGAATTTTTATTACAGAAGGTAAGATATAATCCAGTTAAAGGACGTGTCTGTATATTTCCATCAGGCTATCCTTATGTTCATCGTGGAAATCCTCCTTTACAAGAAGATAAATATATCTTAACCTCATGGTTGGTAACTTAAATGAGATTTATATTTAAACCAAAACACTTAGAAATAAAATTTTCTTTTAAAGAAATACTATTTATACTACTAAGAGGTTGCTTTAGACTAGAAAGAAAATCTGTTTATTTACTATCCACTGCTTTAATGAAAATAATTCATGACATGACTGAGCATTATGGAGACAGCAAAGAACACGGTGTTGTTGATAGTAATACCGGAGAAATCATTAAAAATAAAAAACCCAAGGATAGTTGATAAAAATACTTATTGATTTAAGTCGTTTTTCCATATATTTTTGCTCATTACAAAAGTCAAAGAGATATGTTACAAAAAATAGGATTTCAACCAGGTATTAACAAACAAATTACTCCTACAGGAGCTGAAGGCCAATGGGTAAATTGTGACAACGTTAGATTTCGTTATGGCACACCTGAAAAAATAGGAGGCTGGAGCCAGTTAGGTGGATCAGGGTCCAATGAACTTACTGGTGCAGGAAGAGGTCTTCATCACTTTATTAATAGCGGAGCTAGAAAATATTCTATTATTGGAACAAATAGAATTTTATATGCATATTCAGGAGGTGTATTTTATGACATACACCCAATTAAAACTACAACCACGCTTACAAGTGCTTTTACTACAACTAATGGATCACCAACTGTTACAATAACTTTTAGTACTTCTCATGGGATAAATCCTCAAGATATTATTTTACTAGATAACTTTACTACAATTACCGGATCTAATTTTGGATCAAGTGATTTTGATGACAAAAAATTTATGGTAACAACAGTTCCTACTTCTACAACTTTAACAATTACAATGCCATCAAACGAGTCTGGAAGTGGAGCTACTACTTCTGGTGGTATAAGAGTTCAACATTATTATCCTGTAGGACCAGCTGTACAAGCAAAAGGTTTTGGTTGGGGTCTTGGATCTTGGGGTGGAGAAGATACTTCAGCATTAACAACTACTTTAAATGGTGCATTATTGGATGATACTGCAGGGACAGGTGGATCAGGAACTTCTATAACTTTAACAGACGCTTCACAGTTTCCAAGTTCAGGTACAAACTTTATATTAATAGGAACAGAAGAAATATCTTACACAGGTGTTTCTGGAAATAATTTAACAGGTATTACAAGAGCTGTTAGAGGATCTACAAGAGCTGCTCATAGTGATGGTGCAACCGTTACAAACTCTTCAGACTATGTTGCGTGGGGAGAAGCAGCTTCAGGGGACTTAGTATTGGAACCAGGTATGTGGTCACTAGATAATTTTGGTGATAAAGCAATTTGTTTAATTCACGATGGTGCATGTTTTGAATGGGACTCTTCTTTGTCAAATGCAACAGAAACTAGATCAACTATTATATCAGGTGCACCAACAGCATCGCGTCACATGTTAGTATCTACACCGGATCGTCACTTAGTATTTTTTGGAACAGAAACAACTATCGGAACAACATCAACACAAGACGATATGTTTATTAGATTCTCGGACCAAGAGGACATAAACACTTATACACCTACAGCAACCAATACAGCCGGCACACAAAGACTGGCTGACGGATCACAGATTAGAGGAGCAATAAGAGGTCGTGATGCAATTTATGTTTGGACTGATACAGCTTTATTTACACAACGTTTTGTTGGTCAGCCATTTACTTTTGCATTTGCACAAGTTGGAACTAACTGTGGATTAACAGGACAGAATGCGTGTATTGAAGTTGATGGTGCTGCATACTGGATGTCAGAAAATGGTTTCTTTAGATACGCAGGTAAATTAGAATCATTACCTTGTTTAGTAGAAGATTATGTTTACGATGATATAAACTTAGATTCTGGTAACCAAATGGTATCTGCTGGATTAAATAATTTATTTGGTGAAGTTATGTGGTTTTATCCATCCTCTACTTCTTCTGTGGTCAATAGAATGGTTGCCTATAATTATTTTGATTCATCACCACAAAGACCTGTTTGGACTATTGGAACTTTAGCTAGAACAATGTGGAGAGATTCTGCTGTATTTGGTTTACCTCATGCATTACAATATGATGCAGATACAGATACTTCGTTTGATGTTGTTGGTAATACTGAAGGTAGAACAAGTTACTATGAACACGAAACAGGAACTGATCAAAACAGAAATGGAACTATAACTGCTATAACAGCTAGTATTGAATCTGGAGATTTTGATATTACTCAACAAAGATCAGCTCAAGGACAACAAACTGGTGTAGCAACATTTAGAGGTGATGGAGAATTTATAATGAAGATTAGAAGATTTATACCTGACTTTATATCTCAAACAGGTAATACACAAATTACTTTACAATTAAGAAATTATCCTAATGATACACAAGCCAGTTCTTCATTAGGACCTTTTACTATTACTTCCTCTACAAAAAAAGTAGATACACGTGCAAGAGCTAGAGCTATTGCATTAAAAATAGCAAATACTTCAAGTTCTCAAAATTGGAAGTTAGGAACTTTTAGATTAGATACTCAACCGGATGGACGTAGATAATGGCAAAGATATCACAAGTTTTAACAAGAGCATCTGAAGTATATGATTTTACTGTAGCTGAATCTCAAGTTAGAGATTTAGATGCAATTGTAGAAAAATTAAATACTACATTTCAAGAAGAATTAAAGGATGAAGTAGAAGCGTTTAACTTCTTTATACAATAATGGCTAATAGTTTTATAAATAAAAAAGTAGATTTAACTACAACGGATTTAACGACACTATACACGGTGCCTAATTTTAAAACAGCTGTAGTAAGATCATTATTAGTATCTGAAGATGCTGGATCAGGGACTACAATAACTGTGACATTAGTTAATTCTAGTGGAACTATTTTTAATTTATTTAAAACTAAATCTATTGGATCAAATGCTACAACAGAACTTTTAACTAACCCTCTAGTTATGGAGGAAAGTGAAGTATTAAAAGTACAAGCTGCTGACGCGAATGAGCTGCACGTCATAGCTTCAATATTAGAAATACAGCCGAGAGAGGTAACAACATAATGGGTGATTTACCAACAATTACACCAGAAAAAATAATAACTACTATATCAAACCTTAAAACAGGAGAGATATATAAAACAGAGGAAGAGTGGAAAACTAAAGGTATAGCTGAATCTGACATCAGAAGAGATGTAAAAGTAATCATGCCAAGACTTGATATTCTTCCAAAAACCACGTAAAATAGATAGATGGCCATAACAAGATCACAAATAGCAAAACAATTATTATCGAACGGTGGACGTATAGGTTTCGCAGATGGACCACCTGGTGGTGGCGAAACCGCACTAGGTTCAGGTGCAGCTTATAGTAGTGGAAAAAAATCTAGTGGCACAAAAGAAGGTCGAGATGTTCCTACGGGTAGAGAGTTAGCAATAAGTAGACAGTTCACACCTGAAAATCTTGAAATAATTAAACAAGGTCCAGATAGAAGAACTTACGCAGATAGAAGAGATGAACTAGCTTTAAAACAATTAGAGTTAATGGGAGTTCCTCGATCTAATCTTCCTGGATTAATGGGTATAGGTTTAAATGTTGCTTCACCATTAAGAAATATAATTTTTAAAAAAAACATAGATCGTTATAAAGCAACCACTACAGGTCCATATACTTTATCAGGATACAAACAATATATGCAAGACTTTAGAGATAGATTTACACCCGAAGGCAATTCACAAGAACAACCAATTATTCCAATCTTTCCAGAAACGATGATGGCCCAAGACCCAAGCATCATGGACCAAGAAGCAGAAGGGATTACTGGTATAGAAGGAATTCCTGGTGCAGAGGATGAAGGTCTTCGACTTAGATTTATGGCTGAAGGTGGAATGTTAGATGAAGATACTGGTAGACAAATGTATGGTCTAGGTAAACTTGTTAAGAAAGCATTTAAAACTGTTAAGAAGGTTGCAAAATCACCAATAGGTAAAGCTGCTATATTATATACAGTAACAGGTGGTTTAGGAAACTTAGCTGCAGGAACTGGTTTAAGAGGAGCGCTTAGTGGATTTACAAGTCCAACATCATTTTTAGCACCCTCTAAATTAGGTGGTATATTTACGGGAGAAGGTTTAAAAAATATTGCTTTTGGAAGACCAGGTTTTTATGACAAAATAGGTGGTGTTGTTAAACCAGGTAGTGGTACTTTTACAAAAGCAACATCAGGTATATTTGGATCAGGTGGTGAATTTAATCCTTTTACAACATTTTCATTAGTATCAATGTTACCATTTTTAGGTCTTGGTACAGGTGAAGAATCAGAAGAAGAGGCAGAAGATTTAATTAGAGGAGCAGGTTTAGATATAAATGAAATTAGATCTAATCCTAATAAATATTTAGCAAGAAGATTTAGAGCTGAAGGTGGAATAATGAAAGAACCAGTAGCAAAGAAAACTATGCCACTATTAAACATGGGTGGAAAAGAGATGGATTTAAGAGCTGAAGGTGGCTTTGTGCCAATAGGTAGAATGGAAAAAGCAGATGATGTACCTGCTAGACTATCTAAGAATGAGTTTGTATTTACAGCAGATGCAGTAAGGAATGCAGGTGATGGAAATGTGGACAAAGGCGCAGAAGTTATGTATAACATGATGAAGAACCTCGAATCCGGAGGTGACGTATCTAAAGAATCGCAAGGATTAGAAGGCGCACGTAAAATGTTTCAAACATCACAAAGACTAGAGGAAGTATTATAATGGCTGTACAAACTACAAGAACTTTACCCGCACAATTTGTTGAAGATCTAGGAAAAGATTTAGCAACACAAGTAGTAGCACAATCAGGTGTACCAGTAGTATCTACTGGACTTGCCGGTATATCACAACAAGCTGGTGAATCTGCTGCTGACTTTCAAGCAAGACAACAAGCAGCACAACAATTTACAACAAGACAACAAAGTTTAGCAGGACTTGCACCACAAGTAGCACAGCAAGATGCATTACAACAAAGAGCACAAACAATAGCTGAAGCACAAGCAGGTACAACTGGACTTGCAGCATTTCAACCATTCTTAACTCAAGCACAACAACAAGCACAACTTGCTGGTGGATTAGGAACTACGGCTCTTGGACAATTAGCAGGAGTACAAACAGGAGCACCAACAACACAACAAGTAACAGATTTTATGTCTCCGTATCAAGCACAAGTAATTGATGCATCACTCGCAGAATTTGATCGTAACAAGCAAATACAAGAACAGCAAATACGAGATCAACAAGCAGCTTTGGGTGTGCTCGGCGCTGGTCGAGCGGGAGTGCAACTCGCTGAGTTTGGCACAGGGGCAGCAAGAGAACGTGCATTATTACAAGCAGGACTCTTGCAAGAAGGTTTTGGACAAGCAATGCAGGCTAGACAACAAGACATTGCAAATAGATTTGGTTTAGCACAAGCAACACAAGGTTTAGGCGCATTTCAATCTGGATTAGCTGGACAACAAGCAGCTCTTGGAACACAAGCAGCAGGTATAGCAGGAACAAATATTTCACGTTTAGGTTCATTGGGCGCATTGAATCAGGCGCAATCACAAGCTGTACTTGATGCACAAAGAGAAGCAGCAAGACAAGCAACATTCTTACCACAAGAACAACTAGATAGATTTGCTGGACAAGTAACAGGAATTATGGGTGGATACCCTGCACAATTCCAATCTACTAATGTTCCTAACCCTACACCATTACAAACAGCGTTAGGTATAGGAACAACACTTGCTGGTATCTATGGTGGACTGAAAAGTGGAAATGTTAATTTTAACGTACCGAGTTAATAAAAATTATGAATAGAATATTACGAAGACCGATGTTTAGAATGGGAGGTTCATCAGGAACTGGTATTACATCAGGACTTGATCAACCAAAAGCTAAACGTGCAGACTTTACAATAGACGATGCTATGAGCGAGGAAAACAGAAAACTGAGAGAAGCTATGGCAGCTTATCAACGTTATAAAATGTCTGGTGGAACTATGTCTTTTGAACAATTTATAAGAATGACAGGAACAGGAAGTTTTAATACTGGAGGCCGTGTAGGTTATCAACAAGGATCAATGCCCACGTTTCAAGCAGCAGGTTTTCCAGGTTTCTTAACTAGTCTTGGTTTAAATATATTAGCAACACCACCACAAGGTAATATATTTGCTACAACTGCAACAGCTGCAAGAGATCCATTTGCACAATTACAAGCAGATCAAATGGCAGCAAGAAGATTACAAGGTGAAAAAGATTTTTTAAGAAGTGAAAGATTAGCAGGTGAAAAGTTTGAAGAAAGTCAATTAGAAAAAAAATTAGAAGCACAAGAAAAAATAGCTGGAATGGATACAACAGATACAACTAAAAGAGTACAAGAAATTGCAGATACTAAATATGAAGGTAATATAATAAAAGCACAAAGAGAAGTAGATTTTGCAACAGGAACATATTCTAATTTAGTAAATCAATATGGAGAAGAAACAGTTTCTACAGATATTATTGATTCCTCAATACTACAAAAACCAAGAGATATTCAAAGATTTATAAAATCAAATCCAAAATTAGCTCGTCAAGTTGTATATGATGTTGCAACTGGTAGAGCTGTAAGATTTGGTTTAGTTGATGGTAAATATGCTATTCAGCCAGCAGATCCAACACAAATTGATGATGTTGGTGAAGATATGCCAGATCCTGATAAACCAACAGCAGGATTGTTTGGTCAAAAAACAAAACCAGATGTAGTTACTCCAAAGATAAAAGAACTTGGCGAAGAATTTAGTGAGGAAATGTATCAAACACCATAGGAGTAAATTGTGGCAAAATTTGTCCCATTATCAGAAGCAGAATTAAACAATGACACTAGCTGGTATACATCAGTTGGTGCAGGTTTAGCATCTGGATTAATTAAAACTGTAGAGGGAGTTGTATCTCTTGGAGCAGAACTCGTGGACCTTGGAGCTGATAGTAACACAGCAGCGAGTGTTGAACAATTTTTTGATGATGTAAATATATTTGAAGATACAGCGCAAGATAGAGTTGTAGGTAAACTTGTAGAAGCATTTACACAAATAGGTATACCAGGAACTGCAGGATTTAAAGCTGCAACCAAACTAGCAGATAAAGCTATTAAAGCAAAGAAAGCAGGAAACTACGCTAATTTAAAATCTAAAAATGTTATGAATGGTATGAAACAAGCAAAATCATTAAATGATAGAATACCTGATGGCACAAGAAGATTTGCAGCTGGCATATTTGGTGGTGCAGCTGGTGAAACATTAGTTGCAGATGTGGAGGACATTGGAACGTTTGGAGATTTTTTTGATGGACCCACAGCTATAGATGATAGAGAATCAACGGGTAGAGATGAAGCACAAAGAAGAATATTAAATAGATTAAAGTTTGGAACTGAATCTATATTTATTACACCATTTGTATACGGTGTAGGTACAGGTGCTAAAGCTCTTGCAAAAAGAGGCAAGGACCTTGCGTATAGTGATAGTGCATTTGAAAGATGGGTAGATAAATATATTGGTTCACCATTTAGACCAAGAGGAGATTTACCAACAGAAGTATTTGAAGCAGAGATGGCAAAAGCTGGACTAAAAGCAAGAGATACTTTTAGAGCAAGAGAGATTGTACAAAATATAACAAGAGAAGTAGATAAGATATTTCCTAGAACAGGTAAATTTTTTGATACATCTACAAACAAAGAACAAGTAGATTTTTATAAAAAGTTAAACGATGTTTTATTTGAAGGTGATTTAAGTAAACCAATAAATCCAACAGCATCTGATGATTTAATTAAATTATTAAAAGCAAAAAATATACCTGAAGAATCTATTACAAATATAGTAACAAATTTAAACGGTGCACGAGGTGAATTTACTAATTTAATTAATATATTAAATAGAAATGCAGAAGGTAAAATATCTGCAGGTGCTAAAGATCTACAGAAGATAATGAAAGATAGGATCGAGGGATGGCTAGGTGGCACGTATAGAATATTTCAAAAGCCAAGAGGTTTATTTAAATTATTTCAAAAATTTAAACCAACAGATGAAGCGTATGCAAATGCAATAAATTTATTTAGAAGATATTTATCTAGAACAGATCCAAATAGGAAAACACCATTTGATCCTAATGGAACAGAATATTATGAAAAAGCAAAATTTTTAGTTGATGATGTTATAAATCAAGCACAAGTTAAAAAGAAACCTGGTGGCTTACCAGATATTACTTATCAAGATGCTACAGCTATGTCCAAAAAGAAAACATTCGAAAACATACCAGGTAGAGGCAGTAAAGTATTTAGAGAATTGTTTGGTGAAATACAGGACCCAAGATATTCTATATTTAATGCAATGACAAATTTATCTGCCGTTGCAAGAACAGCTACATATTTTGATGATGTTGCAGCGCAAAATAGAAAAGTACAACAAGCAGGTGGAAGAGGTTTTTTCTGGGACACAGAAGATTTAGCAAAAGAAGCTGTGCAATCACCAACAACCGGTATTCAAATAGTTCCTTTATCTGATGCTATACAAAAATTACCTGGAGGTAATACTATTGCAAGTCCTTTGTCTGGTAAATTTACAACAAAAGAAATAGCTGATGGTATAAAAAATGCAAATGATATAGGTGCAGGTCTTACGTCTGTTATTAGAGGTAGAGAAGGTGCAAACCCTGCAGAAAAAGCAGCAACATGGTTTTATAGAAATTTATTATTATTTCCAAAAGGTATATCACAATTAGCAAAAACAGTTTTATCTATACCCACACACTTACGTAACTTTTTTAGTGCCGGTGCATTTGCTGGGGCTAATGGTATATTGTTTGAAGGTTTAACTAATCCTGGTTTATTAGCTAAAGCATTTAGAGAAGGTGTAGATGTATCTGCATTATTAAAACTTAAACCAGGTAGTGCAGAAGCACAAGCAGCTTATAGAGAATTATTAGAGCTTGGTGTTGTAAACTCACAGGTGCAAATAGGAGATCTTGTTAATCTATTAAAAGATGCAACAGGTAATCCAGGTGTTGTGTCTACAGATGCAATATTAAAACCTTTCATGACTAAATTAAAAAAATTAGGTCAGTTCTTTCAAGGTAAGTATGTTGCAGAGGATGACACATGGAAGATTACAAATTATGTTGTTGAATTAGATAGATTAAAACAATCTGCAACAAAACAAGGTATTGAACTAACAGATGATGTTGTTAGAGGATTAAAACAAGAAGCAGCTAACATTGTAAAAAATACTGTACCAAACTATGCGTACGTTGGATCTGCAGTTAAGACTGCAAGAATATTACCAATTGGTAACTTTATGTCGTTTCCTGCAGAGATGATTAGAACTACAACAAATATTGCAGAGCAAGGTTTAAAAGAAATGAGACACTCAAGACCTGTAAGAGGTAGTAATGTTACACCATACGTTGTTGATGCAGAGACAGGTCAATTAGTTAAAAATGATAACCCAATGTATGGCACAGGATTTAAAAGATTATCTGGTATGGCTACAACATTAGTAGTTGTACCACAAGTTGTTGTGGAAGGTGCAAAAGCTGTTTATGATGTTACCGAAGATGAGATAGCAGCGTTACGTCAGTTTGTTCCTGAATGGTCTAAAAACTCAACGCTTGTTCCTATCAGAACAGATGATGGTGAACTACGTTATATAGATTTTAGTCACAGTAATGCATACGATGTAATAGCTAGACCTTTTAGAACTTTGGTTAATAATATTATAGCAGGTGAAGCAACAGATCAAACATTATTATCTGGTTTTGTTAACGGTGTAAATGAAGCCGGTGCAGAAATAATGAATCCGTTTATATCAGAATCTATTTGGACAGAAGCTGTAACAGATTTAACGGTTAGAGGTGGTAGAACATCTGAAGGTAGACAATTATATACTGAACAAACACCAGCAGGAAACAAAGCTGCAATTAGATTTTTACACTTAGGTATTGCACTTGCACCATCTTACAGACAGTTTCAAAGATTAGGACAAGCTGCATTTGGTACACCAACTAAACGTGGGGATGAATTAAATATAGGACCAGAACTAGCAGGATTTATGGGACTACGTCCTATTAAGGTAGATCCATTAAATTCTATGGGATTTAAAATAGCTGAATATCAAACAGGTATTAGAAATGCACGAAGAGAATTTACTGGTGGTTATTTTGGAATATTAAGAGGTGGTAGAATAAAACCAAACGAAGTTATTCAAGCATATTATAATTCAAATAGAGCTAGATTTTTAGTTCAACAAGAAATGAATAAAAATATAAATGCAGCGCAAATATTAGGTGTAAGAAAATCTCAATTACAAAATGAATTTAAAGATAGACAAATAAGTGATACTGCTTTTAATAATTTAGCAAGAGGTAAATTTGAACCATATTATCCTTCAGAAGATATTCAAGAAAGATTTAGAGAGATCGCTAGAAATATTGGAGATCCAAATATATTTACAGAAGTAAGACCAACATTAAGATTAATGTTGCAAGAGTTTAAACGTTTACCTTTAAGTGGTAGTTTTGAATCTAATATAGATGACTTTTTATTTGAAGATATTGCTACACCACCACTACCAGCTACACCACAACCAATAGTAAACACACAAGCAAATTTACAACAAAGAGATTCAATTACTAACTTGACACAGACTGAGCAAGCTTTATTATCTCCTGAAGAACAATTAATAAGACAAAGGTTGAGAACATAATGGCTAGAGATAATGCATTACAAAAAATAGAATCTCATGAAAAACTTTGCAGAATTATGCAAAAACAAACTCATGATAAAATTCTTAAATTAGAACACCAAATTAATAGAGTAGAAAGTATTTTATTAGTTTCTGTAGGAGCATTGATTACAGGTATGGCCTATGTTATATTTACTTTATTAACAAAATAAAAAATTATGCAATTAAGTAAACACTTCAAGCTCGAAGAAATGACTAAGTCGATGACTGCAACGAGAAAAAACATTGACAATTCTCCAGGAGCCGGGGACATAAAAAATTTAGAAAACGTATGCTATGAAATACTAGAACCATTACGTGCACACTTTGACAAACCAATTACAATTACCAGCGGCTATCGTAGTGAGGCGCTGTGTGAAGCAATCGGCAGCAAAAAAACGTCGCAGCACGCGAAGGGCCAGGCGGTTGACCTAGAAATTGGAGGCGTACCAAATATTCAGATTGCTTACTGGCTACAAAATAACGTAGACTTCGACCAGCTGATCCTTGAGTTCTACAAAAAAGATGATCCTGCAGGCGGCTGGGTGCACGTGTCCTACAATGAAGCTGGTGCAAATAGAAAACAAGTTCTTACTTACGACGGAAAGTCTTACGAAAACGGATTACCAGAAATGAAATGGTCTGGTGGAAAAGTTGTAAGTTAAATCTATTCTTTTAATAATACACAAAATTAATTACCATTCTATATGGAGCATCTGTGCAACTAGTTCCTGTGTGAGATAAACGACCATTAAAATCTATTAATTTATTTTCTTCACTTTTAATTTTTTTATTTTTCTTTTCAAAACGAGTGTATCCATCATTAGTATTTATATAAAGTATAGCTGTTTTAAATTTTTTATATGTTTGATTATCAATATGAAAGCCATGTTCTTTAATTTCAGGTGTTCTTAAAACTAAATTTGCTTTTATTCTCAATAATCTTTCCATATTTAAAGACCTTAAACAAGGTTCTAGTAATTCAAAAAACTCAGAATTTACTTTATCAAATTCATAAAAGGTATGTACTAGTTGAATATCATCTGTTTCTTTTACAAAAAGACTTTTAAACCAAGGAAAATGACTAGCATTCATAGTATCTTTTAATTTTAAAAATAAAAAATAATCCATAAAGTTTTCGTGTATATCTAGATCCATTCTTTTAATTCCTCACCTAAAACTTCAGAAGCTATGTTTATTTTCTTTCTTAAAGACTTAACAATTTTTTCATCAACTGTTTTATCTGTTAAAATATCTACATATGTTACAGATTTTTTTTGACCGATTCTATGTGCTCTATCTTCTGATTGTAGTCTCTTTTCTAGATCGTATCCATTAGAATAATATATAACTGTATTTGCTGCAGTAAGAGTTATTCCATAACCACCAGTTTGAGTAGTTCCCACTAAAAATCTACACTTATCATCTTCTTGAAATTTCTTAATATTATCTTGTCTTTCACTTTGAGGCGTGAGCCCATAATAATCAACAATGGAACCCGGACCATGGACCTTAACAACTTCTTTAATTATGTTTTTTATATCGTATTGATAGTGGGCCCATATAATAGCTTTGCCTTCTATTTCATCTAAAACATTCATTAATTCATCTATTCTATTGTTTTTAATAGCCTGCGTAGATCCATCATCTGCAGTAAAGTGACCACAAGTAATTTGATGAAGTCTCATTAATTGAGTAAGAGCAGTCATTGTAGTAACTGTTTTTCCATTTAAAGTAGCCAGTGCTTCTTTTCTCATTTGATCATACAATCTTTGTTGATCTGCACTTAAGTTAATTTGTCTTTTCATATAAACTTTTTTTGGTAAGTCTAGACAGTCTTCTTTTAAAACTCTATATGAAAAACCTTTTACTTTTTCAGAAAGTTCAGCTAAATTTTGAAAAGCATTTACAGTTTGTATTGATCTGCCTCTAATGTGCATTGTTTTCATTACAGCATATCTATTTCTAAAAGCATAGTAAGATGCAAAGTCTAATAAATATGGATCTAAAAATTCACATTGTGTATACAAATCTAATGGATTTTTAGTTACAGGTGATCCTGTCATTATTCTTCTATATTTAGAGTACTTGCCTAGACGAACAATATTTTTAGTTCTATGAGCAGTTGGTGTTTTAATGGTGGTGGATTCATCAATTGCCATTATAGTTCTATGTGAATTTAAAAATTTAGTAGCAAATTTTACTCCCTTTTCTGTACTAAAAGCTTCAACATTCATTATTAAAATATGGAGATCTGTTCCTAATTGAAATAGACTATCTAAATTTTCTTGTTGTTTTTTAGTAATGTTTGGCTGCCACAATACGGTCACATTCTCTATGTGTTGTGGTAAGTGTGTAGGGAGTTCTTGCTCATACCAAGTCTTTATTACACCTTTGGGAGCTATAATTAAAGCGCCATCTATTTTTCCTTTATCATAAAGCATGGCCATGTTATCGATTAACACTTTTGTTTTACCTGTACCCATCTCCATAAAATATGCATACGTTTCCTTATTCCATGACTTTTCTAAAGCAGTCAATTGATGTGCGTATGGTTTTGTCTTAAATTTATAATTCATCTTTCTTATTGACAATATAATAAATAAGACCTATATTGTCAAGGATGAAAGTAATAAATAATTCGACATTAGTTAGTAGAGAATCTACTGTTTATGTCATTCAAGAAATTGCTGGAACTAAATCGGGTAACCCAAAAATAAATATTATGGGTGCTTCGCATTATGGTAAATTTAAATTTTTACTTCCAGAATTTTCTCAGATGATTTTTTCACCAGGTCCACTAATATATAAATTAAGACAAGGTTTAAAAAATTTTAAACAAGGAGATTATTTATTGTTAACAGGAGATCCTGCAATAATAGGTGTTGCATGTTCTATTGTACATGAACTAACCGGTGGTAAATTTAATTTATTAAAGTGGGATAAACAAGAAAGAAGATATTATCCTATTGAAATTAACATTTTTGAGAAAGGAAAAATAGATGATTGATTTTGAAAAAGATCAACAAGATGCAATTAAAAAGACTGACAATATTCAGTCTCTTGCAGATCAAGTTGAAAGACTAGAAGGCGTGATGACAACTATAGAAAAGGCAGAAGAAAATTTAAAGTTGTTGAAAAAAAATAGGGATCACATATCAGGTGAAGTTATACCTACAATGATGAGTGAAATGGGTTTTGCAGAATTAAAATTAAATGATGGATCTTTTTTAAAAGTTTCAACGTCGTATAAGGCTCACATAAGTGAGGCCAATAAGGAAGCGGCGTATAACTGGCTTCGTAATAATGGACTAGGGGATATAATCAAAAATGAGATATCCGTATCCTTTGGTCGCAACGAAGATAACAAGGCGGCTGATTATGCCAACCTTGCAAAGGGTCAAGGGTTTCAACCGACACAAAAGATGAAGGTTGAGCCCATGACTTTGAAAGCGTTAGTCCGTGAACGTATTGAGGCAGGAAAAGAAATGCCAACGGAAATCTTCGGGGTGTTCTCGGAGAATAAGACTACAATAAAAAGGAACAAATAAACATGAACCAAGTAGCAACAAAAAAAGAAGGAGCATTAGCGACGAATCTGTTTGAAGCTGATGCAAACAAAGGTGCTCAAAACATATCGCAAGAAGATCTTGCGTTACCTTTCTTAAAGGTTTTGGGACAACTATCTCCAGAAGTAAATAAAAGGGATGGTAAATATGTCGAAGGCGCAGAACCTGGCAAAATAATAAATACTGTTTCTAATGAACTGTATGACTCAATAAATGTGTTACCAGTTTTTTATAAAAGACAGTATGTAGAATGGCAAGATAGAGGTACCAGCACTGGTGCACCTGTTGCAATTCACGAAGCTGATAGTGATATCGTTAGTCAAACGACTAGAGATAAATCTTTCAAAGATAGATTACCAAGTGGTAACTATTTAGAAAACACTGCAAATCACTTTGTTATTCTTTTAGGTGATAGCCCAACCACAGCATTGATTTCAATGAAAGCTACTCAATTAAAAGTGAGTAGAAAATGGAACTCAATGATGCTGGGTATTAAAATGCAAGGTAAGAATGGACTTTTTACCCCGCCAACTTATAGCCACATTTATAATTTAAAAACTGTGCAAATGTCAAATGACAAAGGCACATGGTTTGGATGGGATGTAAGTAAAGTTGGACCGGTGTCAGATAAGGGAGTCTATGACATTGCAAAAACTTTTGCTGAACGTGTAGGTAAAGGTGAAATACAAGCTAAACCTGAAACTCAAGAAGAAACAAAAAGAACTTTAAATCTTTAATAGTTCCTGCGGGAGTGGGCGGTTAAGCGAGAGTGGACCCGCCCACTAAACATTTGTTATGATTGAGAAAAAACAAAATTATTCTGGACCTATTACTTATGAAGATTGGATTAATCTAGGTAGGATTATTATACCCTGTTTAAAGGGTAGGCCTATAGTTAAAGGTTGGTCAGAGCCAAGTTTTAAAATAACGAAAGAAGAATGGAAAAAGAATTATTTACACTGTGAAATAGCATTAAGATTAGATAGAGACGTTGATTTAGATATTGATAATCAATTAGCACAAAGATTTATTGGATCTTACATAAAAGAGTGTAGCGCTATATCTGGTAGAAATGGGAATCCCTCTAGCCACTGTTGGTGGAAAGATGAAATAGAATTTACACAATTTAAATTACCCTCAGAATTAAAAAGCACATTTGAAAATTTACCTCATGGAGCTATGCTTTGTGAGTTAAGGCATGGTCATGATAAATACACAATAGTTCCAGGATCTAAGCATAGTAAAGCAGACGAATACGTTAAATGGGAGAAATATGCAGGTTTAAACGAGTATACAGGCGATTTAAAGGCAGATGTAGGAAAAGTGGCCCTATCTACTGCACTTTGTCTTTTATATGCACCACAGGGCCAGAGAGACGCCTTTTGCACTGCAATAGCAGGGGTTTTATTAAAACATGCTCAATGGGACGTAAATGAAATAGATGAATTTGTTTATAATATAGCAATCGGTGCAAATGACAATGAGGCATTAAAGAGAAGATCTAAGGGGTCTAGTGGAAAAAATGCTAATAAAAATTTAGGACTACCAAAGTTAGCAGAAATTATTGGGTGTTCTCCAAGATCTGTTGCAGAATTATTTAGTTGGGTTGGCATAAAATATGCTGCAGGAAAAGAAATAGCACAAGAATCAATTGGAGATATTACTGAATATGGAAGTGATAGATATATAGTTAAAGTAAATACTTTCGTAGAGGGTGAAATAAAAGAAAAAGAAATCATAGTTGATGGACCAACGCTCACGAAACAACAAATGTTTTACGATGAAATTATAAGACAAGCTTCTCTTTGGGTACCTAAAATGAAACCAAAAGACTTTGAAACAATAATGAGACAGAAATATGTAAACAGAAAAAAATCTGAAAACTATGTTGAAGAGGCAGATGAAGATTTTAAATTTAAAAAATATTTTTCAAACTATTTAAATAAACAAGGAGTATATATGGATAAGTCAAATTTGGCTACATATAAATTACCTTACTATAATCAAAAGAATAATTCCTTAGAGTTTAACTTAGATAATTTTGAAGACGAACTTCATAAAAATAAAATAAATTTACCTAGAGTAGATCTAGTTTTAAAAATACAAAGGATACTAAAAGCTAAAAAAAATCATGGTAAACACAATAATAAATCTTGTGTTTCTTGGAAAGTAGAAGGACAAGAAGTAGATAAAGGTTCTCTATTAATAGAAGGAGAATATGTTGAAATAACAGGGGAGATAAATAATGACTCCTAAATTTATATCAGGTCCTCCAGGAACAGGAAAAACTCATAAGTGGTTAAGAAAAAAATATGAAGATCTTTTAAAATTATATTCTTGGAACAGAATAGTTATTTTATCACATACCAATGTAGCCTCTGCAGAAATAATAAAAGCAGTTAAAAAATTATCTGAATTACAAAATATCTCTGTAGAAAATTTAGAAGATCAAATTTGTACAATTCATAGCTATTGTAGATCTTTGTATGTAAAGCAAGAAAAATTTGATAAAGAAGACCACCGTGCATTTTTAATGAGTCAACCTTTGATGCAAAGATGGAAAAAGAAATCTTGGGAAAAACATCCACTTTATGAGTTTACATCACAAGCTCATGGTAAAGAAATAAGTTTTCAAGATTACTGGAGAATTTGCGATCGTGAATCTTTTAAACCTTATAATTTATCAATGTTAATACATTTAAAAGATGCTTACGATAACTATAGAGTTAAATTTAAAAAATTGTCTTTTGAAGACATGATAGATAATTTTTATTTTAAAGCTAACGATCCAGAAGATGTAGATGCTTTGATAATTGACGAGGCACAAGACTGCAATAAACCTCAAATAAAAGCGTTACATAAAATGGCTACAAATGTAAAAGACAACCATTATTATTTTGTTGGAGATGCGGATCAAACTATATTTGAATATTCTGGATCAGATCCAGACTATTTTCATAAACTTTCAAAAGATGCAGAAGAATTAGAAGAGGGTTTAAGATGTGGTGAAACTATAAATAAGATATGTAAAAATATTATTAAACCTATTTGGAAAGAATATAAGTATGAGAGGGTTTGGAAACCAGCTAAAAATATAATTGGAAAATCTTATTGGATGCCTGGTTTTGATAGAGATTGTAAAGCTACAGAAATACTTTTAGATAAAATAAAAAATACCGAACAAACTTTTTTATTTACCTTTAGGGGAAAACCTTCTGATGATCATATTAAAAGTTTTTTCTATAGACATGGAATAGACTTTGCACAGATAGGAAGTAGTCCTCACATTTCAAGAAAAGTTTTTAGATGTTTTAAAACTTGGAATAAATTTTTAAATGATAAAGTTTCTTTACAACAAATAAAAGAGTATTGGTCTTATTTAGGTAAATTGGTAAAAGTTCATGGTAAAGGAGAAGTAAAACATTTAGAAGACTTAAGGAATAAAGAATATAATGTACAGGAATTAATAGACAAAAATTTACTAAAACCTGAAGTTATACAGTATGAAAAATTTGAACAAGTTTTATCTGATACAGATGTGTATGCAAAAGTTCCATTAATTAAAAAAATATTAAACAATGGCACAGATGTAGAAAAGAATCCTAGAGTAGAATACGGCAATATTCATCAAGTAAAAGGTTTAACTAGAGATAATACTATTGTTGATCTTACCATAACGAGAGAAGAACAACATTTTTTTGAAGGATTAAGATTAGCTTATGTTGCTTATAGTAGAGGTCGTGAAGATTGTTGGACGGTGGCATCTAGAATGCCTAACTTATCTTTAGGAAGAATTGAAAATAGAAAAGAAATTTTAGAATTAAACAAATGACAGAAGAAGAGTTTTATAGATTTATAAAAAGAATGGAAAGAGAGGTTTATGGAGAAGAAGATGAAGGATGAAATATATAAAAAACAAGTAGGTGGTAGTCACTACAAATCTATGGTTATTCAGCCATCAGAATTTATTAACAGAAATAATATTCCGTTTGCAGAAGGAAACGCAATTAAATATTTATGTCGTCACAAACAAAAAAATCAGAAAGAAGATTTGCTAAAAGCAAAACATTATATTGACATGGCAATTGATAGAGACTATCCTGCAGAAGTGAAAGAAGAAATAAAAGAAAATAAAAATTTTTGGGGAATTGTTAAGTAATGTGTAACAATCCAAAAGATTTAGACTTAGAAAATATTAATACAGTTGCTATAGATATAGAAACTTATGATCCTAATTTAAAAACAAAAGGGTTAGGTGCAATTAGAAAAGATGGTTTTATCTGTGGTGTTGCAATTGCAACAGATAAAGACACCGTTTACTTTCCAATAAATCATGCTGACACTGACAAAGAAGATTTAGATGTAGATAGTTTTTGGAAAATTTTAAATGAAAGAATTTTACAGAATGAAAACATTACAAAAGTTTTTCACAATGCCATGTATGATGTTTGTTGGATTAGAGCAATTACTGGAAAAATGATTAAAGGTAGAATAGTGGATACTATGATTGCAGCTTCAGTATTAAATGAAAACGAAATGAGATATTCCTTAGATTCCTTATCAAAGAAATATTTAAAAGATTCAAAATATAAATTTGATTTACAACAAAAAACACTTGAATGGTCAGGAGGTATGGTGAAAGACCCCATGTCTAACATGCATAAACTTCCTGCATCTGTTGTAAAAGAATATGCAAAACAAGACGTTGCCTTAACTTTAAAACTTTGGAATCTTTTTAATAAAGAATTAGATAAAGTATTACACACAAAAGAAGATGGAGAACAAAAAACTTGTAGAAAAATATTTGAATTAGAAACAAAATTATTTCCATGCCTTGTTGACATGAAATTTAAAGGAGTTAAAATAGATGTCCAAAAAGCAAAACATTTTGGTAAACGTTTAGAAAAACGTAGAGATAACTTAATTAAGATTATAAAAAAAAGAACTACAGTAGATTTACAAATTTGGGCTGCAGCCTCTATTAAAAAATTATTAGATCAACAAAAAATTACAGAATATAAAAAGACTCCTAAATCTGGAATGCCACAACTTCCAAAAGATTTTTTAACAAAACATAGTAATAGATTTTTAAGGATGATTGCAAAAGCAAGAGAATGTGACAAAGCAAAAAATACTTTTGTAGATGGTTTATTAGGTTTTGTACATGAAGGTAGAATACACGCAGATATAAATCAGATCAGATCAGATCAAGGTGGCACAGTTACTGGAAGATTTTCTATGTCTAATCCTAATTTACAACAAATTCCAGCTAAAGGTTTTATTGGTAAAAAGATGAGAGGAATGTTTTTACCGGAAGAAAATTGTGTTTGGGGAAGTTTTGATTATTCTCAACAAGAACCACGTATTGTAGTTCACTATGCAATAAAGTTAGGAGAACCTGGAACAGATAGTCTAGAAGAAGAATTTAATAAAAAAAATGCAGACTTTCATCAAATTGTTGCAGACATGGCAAATATTTCTAGATCACAAGCAAAGACAATTAATCTTGGTTTATTTTATGGTATGGGTAAAATGAAATTACAAAAAGAATTAGGATTAGATAAAGAAAAAGCCAAAGAACTTTTTGCTGATTACCATAAAAAAGTACCATTTGTTAAATTATTGTCACAAGATTTAATACAATTTGCACAAGAAAATAAATTATTATTTACGTTATATGATAGATTCTGTAGGTTTGATCGTTATGAAGAAACAAACAGAAAATGGAATCCTAAACTTGGTAAGTTTGATGAGGTGCCATTACTTACACGAAAAGAAGCTTTAAAAGAATTTGAACGTAAGTTTAGAAAAGCTGATAAAAAATGTCAAGGTAGAGATTTAACAGAAAAAGAATGGGAATATTTTTCTAATTATTATGTGCCAGCTTTTACTTATAAGGCTTTGAATAGATTAATACAAGGGTCGGCTGCAGATATGACAAAGAAAGCTATGGTGGATCTTTATGAAAAAGGAATATTGCCACACATACAAATCCACGACGAATTATGTATATCCATAGATAGTGACGACAAGGCTAACACAATTAAAAAAATTATGGAAAAATCTATAACTCTCCAAATAAAAAACAAAGTTAATTATAAGAAAGGTTTAAATTGGGGGTCAATAAAATAATAAAAAATCTTGATGGAAATAAAGTAAGTTTTGGATCTATAAAAGAAAAATTATTTACTTTTAAAGAATTAGAAACTTTAATAAATTTAAGACCTTTTACAAGCTTAAAAAGGTTTCATTCAACAGATCCAAATAAATTTAAGTATGAATGGAAAAATAGTCCCTGGGCTTCAGAACCTGATTGTTGGCCTATTTCTATAATTGATAAAAGAACAAGAGAATATAGCTGTTATCTTTCAGATTGTAGTAGAGCAAATAAAAAAATAAATGACATGGCTAATAAGTTAGAAAAAAAATTTAAGTCTCCAGTTGATTGTCACATATATTTTTCAATATACAATAAAACAAAAAGTTTTGAAAAACACAAAGACCGTGCCCACAATTTTATAGTTGCATGTGAGGGTAAAATAAAATTTGAAATATTTTTAGAAAAGAAAATAACAAAAAAATTAAAAACTGGTGATTATGTTTTTATACCTGCGGGAGTATATCATAGGGCAATTCCATTGACAGAGAAAAGAATTAGTTGTAGTTTTCCTATAAGACTACCTCTAAATGGATTTATAGAGGAGCGAAAATGGTTAAAAATATTATAAATTATGGCTTATCTAAATGCAAACATACCGGTAACTTACGCTCAAATAAGAAGAGAGTATCTTTATGATCTTAAAAAACATCATGGAGAAGTTGAAGACTGCATTATCTTTGGTATGGCAAGCATTACTGGAAGGCCTTTATTATTTCATGCTATTATGGAAAACGGTGCAGTATTTTATCGCTTACCAATTAGTGCGTTTATTCAAAGGGGATACGAACCATCTGTCGTTCCCAAGCAACGCCTTGATGAATTACAGCTCTGGAATTGTTTTTCTTATTATCCTGCTGTTACTAGTTATGATATTTTAGATGGTCAATCAGGTAAATACATTGGTAAAGATAAAAAATGGTATCATGGTGCGTATTTATTTACTGTTGATTTTGCACACCCAGATAGTAATATACTAGATACAGATCATTCTGAAATTCCACACGAACATAAGTGTGCACACATACTTGCGTTAGATAATGGCAACTATGCAGCTCAACCAAATAATAGATTAATATGGGACATACCATCTTTTACAGTTAAAGATGAAATTCCTGATTGGAAAGTACAAACAAGTGAGTGGAATGTAGAAGACACTCGACAGTGGAGAACAGAGGACACTGATAAATTTTTCTACGAAATTGAGGAAAAGAAAAATGATTAAAAAAATAAAAGAAAAAGTTAAAGCTATTTGGGAAAAAATAGTTTCTTGTTTTTGGACAAAGTAATGGCTACTTGCAAAAAATGTCATCATGATTGTCATTGTAATGGGGATCTCCATGCAGATGAATATGGTATATGTACCTGTGATGACTGCAAATGCCGTACTAAACGAACTTATAAAAAAGCAATAGATCATGCTACCGACATGACTTACGAAAACGAAAAATGAATATAGTAGATTTATTAAAAAAAAACATAGTAATGGTTCCAATTGTTGCATCAGTTATTGTTGGAACATTTACCGGTGTTCGTTATGTTGTTAATCTTACAGATAGTATTAACGGATCTGAACAAGAAATTATAAATTTACAAAGAGATCTTAAACAAGCTCAAAAAAATGTTAACGATATTAATACAAGATTATCATCAGCCGAAGCTACATGGCAGATGGCAGAAAATTTATATAGACAATTAGCAGATCAAGTTAGAGAACATGACTATGATATTAAAGATCTAAGTAGATAGGATTTATGAACAATGGAGATAGCCAGGATGGATTACAGATTTACAGCTCTACTTATAATTTTATTATGCTTATTAACTTTATTTGGTGGACCAGCACATAGCAGAAATGACTATCTTAATAACGGTACTAACACTTGTAGTACTGGATCTTTTGATGTCTCCGTGGAACAAAGAGATTCCGACTCTCATTACAGGCACTACAGCCCTTCTTCTAATTATGACAATTATGGTGATGATCGTAGCATAAGATTTACTTATAGAAAATATTTAGGTTCTGCATGTACTGATGAATTTAAGGAAGTGCAACAAGAAAATATGGAGCTTAAACAACAACTAGAACTTATGAAAATGTGTGGAAAAGTTAACAGAAATCCTACATTAAAACACAATCCTAGCTTCAGTTTGCTAGTTTCAAAATGTTCTGGTATAGTAATTCCTGAAAATAAGAAGCCTGAAGGTAGTCATTGGGATGATCTAAAAGATCAATATAAAAAAGATAATCCCAATATTAAACTTATGGAAGATAGATTCATAATGCCTACAGACAAAGATGTGAAAGGGATCTTACCTGAGCCAGTTATTTCTGACGAAGAAAAAGCTTGGAATGATCTTGATTAGATATGATGGAAAAAATTTTAACTATGTTAGTAGGACTCCTAATAGCATTAGGAGGTTGGAGTTTATCAAGAACTTTTGAACTATCAACTATACAAGCGGTACATGAAAATCAAGTAGAAAAACTTGAAAGAAAAGTAGAAAAACTAGAAGATCAAATGGATCGAATGATGGATTCTGATGAAGAGATTATGGACCAACACGAAAAATTATTTAAAAAATTAGAACAATCTAATACAGGGTATAGTTATAACTAATGAGTAAACCTCTTAAAATTTCAGAAGAAGCAGCTGTGCAAATGCCGATGAAGACGGTAGCCTCGTTGATCGCGATGGTTGCGATTGGAACCTGGGCTTACTTCGGTATCATTGAGACTCAAAACAAAATTTCTACAACATTAGAGCTGATGGAAAAAGATTTAACTGAGAACACAGAGTTCAGAATAAAATGGCCGCGGGGCCAACTTGGGTCGCTTCCCGCAGATTCCGAGCAATTTATGATGATTGAAGATCTTTATAAAACTACAGATAAGTTAAACAAACACATTGAGTCTATGGCTTTAAACAAAGTCAACATAGAATTTTTAACAAAACAAATGGACAAAGTTTTAACTGATATAGAAAAATTAAAAGATGCATCTAGAGAAATGAAATATACTAACGGCAATGGAGGTCATCAATGATTGAAACAGTTTTTGCACTACTAATGTTTGTAAACGGAGAAATTAAGGAGCACCTTATTCAAGACTCGATGGCGATGTGCTTACGTGGAAAGCGTACAGCAGAAAGACAGTACAGTGAATCTGTATCTTATAAATGTTATAAAGGTAAAGCTGAAACTGAAATATATCAGGGCAGAAAAAACATTAGAGCTTTAATCCTTGACTAATGCAAAAGTCTAATAAAAACAGAAATCCTGTAGCTAAACAACTTAGACATTTTAAACAAAAAGTGATAAAGAATAAGAAAGCATATGACCGAAAAAAATTTTCTAAAGTTTTACCCTGATATAGTTAATGGGACATGTCCTACATGTGAAGAAGTTACTATGCTAGTAGGATTAACTAAAGATTTTTATAGATGCCTTAGTTGTGGAACAGATCTTCAACAACATGTTAATGGTAAAATAAGTTATTTACCTGTTTTAACATCTCAAAAAGACAAAGAATTTATAATTAAAGACTGGATTCCATAATGGCTAAAGCACCTAAATTTGGAGTTAGTTATTACAAAGGAACTACCCCTAAAAAACGTCCTGGAAGACACACCAAGAGGTTGAATAAACATAAAAAAAGAATGACAAAAAAATCAAAAAGATAGTTGACAAATATCCTTTGATATCCTATATTCAACTATATGAAAGAAAAAATAATAACTATAAAAGCAAAAGGTATATCTCAAAAACAGTGGTCTAATCTTTTACTTGAATTAAATCTTGTAAAAAAAGCATGGAGACCATACGGTGTTGATTTACAGATGAATGCTCCTGGTTTAAAAAATATTTTAAATTACGGAACGTCTGTTAATGATAAGTTTAATAAATGAAAATAAATATATTTTCAATGCCTATTTATATAGGTAACATTGATTGTCAAAAAATTAAATTAGAAAATAAAAAATTTAAAAAAACTTGGCTTTCTGAAACACATAGCTCTCATGATTTTAAGAATGAATTAAATATTGAGTCATGGAACTATTTAGCAAAGGCAATAGAAAATTTAATTAAATTAGATTTTAATTTTAAAAAAAATATTATTTTAACATCTATATGGGAAAATCAATATAAAAAACAAAGTTATCAAGAAGCTCATATTCATTCAGGTTCTCATTTGTCTTTTGTTATTTATAAAAAAATAAAAGATGCACAGACTGTATTTTTTCACCCTGCTAATAAACTATTAGAATCTTTTTATATGAATTTAGATTTAGAAATATTTAATAGACAATTTCATCCAGAATGTAGATCTAATCAAATTATAATATTTCCTAGTTGTTTAGAGCACATGGTTAAAAAACATTCAAATAGCACAACAATATCAGGAAATATATTAATTGAAAAACTATCTAAATGAATAAATTAATAAGGAGATTTTATAATGGACTTAATACTATTGAACGACGGGATATATCATCTAGTCGAAGTAACAAAAGAAATGACAAAGGGAATAGCATTGTTAAGTGAAGCAAACTGTTTTGATCTATGCGATATATTAAGAGTATATTTAACTACTTACTACGAACATCCTATAAATGTTCACGTGATGAATGATGATAGTGGTATTTTTTTTGGGTGTATATGCAGATAATAAAACATCCTAATAAAATTTTAAGACAACCAACTGAAGAAGTAAATTTTCCATTAAGTGAACAAAATAAAATTATAATAAAAAATATGATTAACTTGATGTATCAAGAAAATGGAATAGGTTTGGCTGCTAATCAAGTAGGGCACAGTATGAAAATTTTTGTTATGGATGTGAGTAATGAAAGAAACAATCCACAAGTATTTATTAATCCTGTTGTTAAAGCAAAAAACAATATAAAAATGAGTGACATTGAAGGATGTTTATCTTGTCCTGGTGAAGAAGTAAAAGTAAGTAGATCTTTATCAGTTAATTTAGAATGGAAATGTGAACATGGTAAAAATCAACATAAAACATTTTATCACTTACCCTGTCGAGTAGTCTTACATGAAATGGATCACTTAAATAATAAATTAATTATTGATACACCTACTCCTAAAGAGGGAAATAAGAAGTAGGTAATGGTGAGAAGATAAATTTGACTAACACATTTTGAACACATTGTCAAATGTTGCTTTGAATTTTAGGTTTTGGTTTAGGAATTATAAGTTCATTTTCTTCCTCGGCCATATCAGTTTGTGCACAAAAAAATTTTACAAGTGTCCCATATTTATTAACTTCTTCTTTACCAAGTTCTTTAATTTTTTTAAGACTTTCTTCATACCCTGCTTCCATACAATCATAATGAGAATCATAAATGTCCGGCATCTGAAAAGGCTCCAGGCAGGTATTATAAACACTCGTACAAAAAATCATACTTAATAAAAATTTCATTGACAATCCTATAAAATAACCTATATTGTATATATTAATATGAAAGGAAACAACTAATGACAGACATGAGTAAGTACAAAAATGTTTCTCTAACAAAAGAAACATATTCTATTTTAGAAAAGTTATCAAAGGTATTATTGCCCGATGGCAAATTATCTATTTCTAAAACTATAGAAGTTTTATCAAACGAGAAAGCGAGAAAACTCAATGGCAAAATTAAAAATAAGTAATGTTATAAGATTAATTTGTGATACTTGTAACGGAAACGGGTTTATTAAAATACAAGATCCAGAAGATAAGACAGAAATAAATGTGCATCAATGTTGGGATTGTGATTCAGAAGGAGAATTTTATGAAACTATTGGAACTAGTAATCTCATTAGTGATGATAACAGTGGCAATAATACTTTACAATAATGGTACGGGAATCTGATATAGCATACATTGCCGGTCTATTTGATGGAGAAGGAAGCATTACCATTACTCGTAGACCTGAAAAGAAAAAGAAAAGCAAAGGAGAAGGATATAGAATTTCTAACTCTATGAGAATTAGCATGGAGATAGCAATGACAGATCAATCTGTGTTAATTTGGGTGCATGAAGTACTAGGTGTTGGTTCGTTAACTGACAAACCTCGTAAAGGACTTAGAAAGAATGGTACAAAATATTTAATGCAATACAGATGGCGTTGCACTTTTAGAGACGCGTATTACGTGTGTTGTTTACTCTTCCCCTACGCCCACACTAAATTAGGTAAAATACAACAAGTCATAGATCATTACAGTGATAAAAAAATATTTAACGACAACGTGGTAAATTTAAAACAATACAAAGAGGCAATGAATTTAGAATGACAGATACAGGAATAAAACCAGGGGATAAACTACAAGTTCAAACATATAATTGGGGACCTTGTGTTATTAGATTTAAAATAAAAGATGAATTAAAACATTTATTAATAGAAGAAGCAAAGATAAGCACTAAAGATTTTAGAGAAAATCTTGCAGGACAACTAGACAAAGAAGTAGGATATGGAGAAGAATCTAGAAATAAAGTTGTACCTTTTATTAGTCAGTATCTAGGAATTTACGATCAAATGTTTCAAAAGTATAGAAACAAAAAGTACGAAAAAAAACCAGAATATTTTATGTCTTCTATGTGGGTAAACTTTCAAAGACAATTTGAGTTTAATCCACCACACGATCATGATGGTTGTTTAAGTTTTGTAATCTATTTAAGTATTCCAGATGAATTAAAAAAAGAACATACAGCTTACAAAGGTAAAAGCGCTGGACCTGGAGGCATACAATTTTTATATGGTGATGGTCAAAGAGATTGTATAACTTATATGTCTCATTTTCCACAAGAAGGAGATATGTTTATTTTTCCTGCATGGTTAAAACATTGGGTTTCTCCTTACAAATCTGATGTTGTTAGAGTGTCTGTTTCTGGTAACATACATGATTCTGCACCTCTTAATTCAATAAAAGAAAAGTCACTTCAATATACACCTGAAAGTGAAAAACATATAAAAGAACAAGAAGAATACTTAGAAGAATTAAAGAAAAAAATATAATGAAAAGACCTAGTGTGTTTGTTGCAATGGCGTGTTATGATACCGTAAAGGTAGAGACAACTTTCTCTTTGTTAAACTTATTTAACAAATTTACCATGCATCAAATCCCTGCAGAATTTAGAACAGCTAAAAGTCCTTACGTTGGACATTGTCGTAACTTATTGACCGCAGGTTTCTTACATTCAGATAAAGATTATTTATTATTTGTAGATGCAGACATGCAGTTTGGAGCTGATTCTGTATTTAGAATGTTAGCTGGTGATTTTGATGTTTGTTGTACACCTTACAGATTAAAAGACGCAAAGATGAAAGAATCTTATCCTGTATCTTTTGAACAATACGATGACATAAAAATATTACCAAATGGTTTTGTTGAGATAACAAGTGGGCCAACAGGACTGATGATGATAAAAAGAAATGTTTTAGAAAAACTTATGAAAGATAAACCAGAACTACAGATAAAGTTTCCTGATGAAAAGAAAGAAGATATTAACGCAGAAATCATGGGTGCTGAAAAAACAGGGCAAAACCCTGCAGATAATTCCCTGTACAATTTCTTCGATACAAGCTTCAAGGACCATTTATTTAAGGGAGAGGACATAGCTTTTTGTGACTTAGCAAGAGAAGCAGGTTACAAGATATATGCAAACATAGACTCAACGACCGTGCACCACGGACCATACGGGTGGAGAGGAAGGTTTAGAGACTCTTTAGAAAAGGTTACAGAAAAAGATGAGTAAAGAAGTATTAACAATTGATTTAGATTGGATAGAAACTCCAAGACAAGAGATAGAGATTATATCTCTTTGCACCAAGTTATTTAAACAAAAGGTAGATACATATTTTATTAAAGCACACCACCACGCATATGATTTGGTACCAGAAAAGGCAACATTGTATAACGTAGATCATCACCACGACCTTTGCTACTCGGACCAAGGAACAATGGAGATACAAAGTGGAGTCATGAGAGAAGGCAATTGGATCTTGGCTTTAGCCATGCATAAAAAATTAGAAGCATATACCTGGATAAAAAATTACGACTCTGACCTTCAAGAAAACCACATTCATGATCTGTATAGAATATTAAAAAGATTTAAGATCTATAATAGTTTGAAAGACCTAACCGTAAAAAAATTATCTAGATTAATTATTTGTGAAAGTGCTAGTTATAATAAAAATATTTCTTTAAGCCGTGTGTATGATACTTTGTTACAGTTATCACAGGATTTAGATGTTAATGCTAAAGTAGCAGATTATGAAAATGATTATGCTCCTATAAGAATAGGAGGAAAGAATGAAAAATAAAAAAGAAAAAGGAAGAAAGTGGGACGGTAAGTCTAGAGTATCTAATAATGTTTATAGAAAACGTTGGAACGAAATTTTTAATAAAAAAGAGAAAGAAAAAAATATTGATAATGAAACAGAAGAAATTTATACAGAAACACATAAATTTTAAAAGGAGGATATATGGACTTAAATAAATTAAAAGTATGGTCTCTACATTACAGAACTGAGATTGTTTGGTTTGTAGTTGGTTTTGTAGTTGGCGCTATAATACTATGACAAAACAAAGAGAAACTTGGTACTATATAAAAGATGGAGGTTTATATCGTCATTCTGAAAATGATAGCTACCGTCTTATGCGTAGAGGATTAGAAGAAGAGGATGAATTTATAATGACTGTTGAAGAAGCTAAAGAGAAAGAACCTATTCTTTTAAAATGGGCAAATTATGATGAGTGAAGAAGATTTAAAAGAATATCATAGTATAGAAAGAAATATGCGAGGTATAAAAAAAAGTAATAAATATAACTATTTAGAAGGAAAACGTATCGAGGACCAAGGATCACGGATCTATGATATAAATGGTTATAGACTTCCAAGTGTAACTACTATATTAGCACGGACCAAGGATCAACAATTCTTAAAAGATTGGAAGGCGAAAGTTGGAGAAAAAGAAGCAGAGCGAATCAAGAATTTATCTAGTAGGCGGGGAACTGCCATGCACAAATTCCTGGAATCTTATATCACAGGAGTTGGCTACGATGATCTTACGGAGCTCGGACAAGCGGCGAAGCCCATGGCCCAAAAAATTATTGAAATTGGTCTTACACCGGTGGAAGAATATTACGGTAGTGAGGTTACGTTATATTATCCTGGGTTATACGCTGGGTCTACTGACTTGGTTTGTACACACAATTCTAAAGACACCATTGTAGATTTTAAGCAATCAAATAGACCAAAGAGAGTAGATTGGATAGAAGATTACTTCATGCAGATTGCAGCATACGCCATGGCTCATGATCATGTGTATGGGTCAAATATAGAACAGGGTGTAATTATGGTATGTACACCAGATCTGTACTATCAAGAATTTAAAATTGAAGGACATGAGTTAAGATCTTGGAAGCATAAGTTTTTAAAAAGATTAGACATGTATCATGAAATAAAGTTTGATGAGAAAGAGAGAGTTACGTTAGGAGATTTAAATACATTATTAAAAGAAATGACAGATGAAAGTAAATAAAATTAAATACGAAGTTTTTAACTGGGGCCCTTTATTATGGAAAACAAAAATATCTCCTAAAGATATTAAAAAATTAAAAGAACTTGGTAACAACGGTACCAAATATAATAAATATTTAGCAGGAGTTATTAACAAAGAATATGAAGTAGATTTTAAAAGTTTTAATAAAATTATACTTCCTTATTTACAGGCTTACAGTGGAGCATTCGAAAAATGGTATGATGCAAAAATTAAAAATATATACACTACGTCTGTGTGGGTTAACTACATGAAAAAAGGAGAATTTAATCCACCTCATATACATACGGGTTGTAAATTATCTAGTGTTTTATTTTTAGATATTCCTAAAGAATTAATAAAAGAAAAAGACTCTTTTGTAGGAGAAGGTATAGGCCCAGGTGCAATACATTTTTATATAGGAAATCCACAAGATTTAGCTAGAAATGCTTTTGAACTGATGCCTGAAACAGGAGACTTTTATGTATTTCCATGGAATTTAAGTCATTCTGTGGCAAGTTTTACTTCAGATATTACAAGAATTTCAATGGCAGCTAACTTTTCTTTTGACGTTTTTGACAAGAATGTGGCAGAAATAAGGCAGAATGATGACAAATAAATGCGACACCCAAGGTGTCGAACAGGTATCGCAAAACGCATTTTGCGACACCCCCCTCTCAGTTTGTTCACGTTTTAGTCTGATTTTGCGACACTTGCGACACCTCGCCGACACCCTGCCGACACCCCAAGTGTCGAAACTATTCGTCAATAATACCAACGGTTATAGGTCAATTTCAGTACTTTGCGACACCTTTCCAATATTTTTTACCCAGCGCAATAAAAAAAACAAATTTGGTATCGAAGTGTCGAAAGGCCAATTGTGGCAAGAATGTGGCAACTAGACCTTTTATGGAATATCTGTTAAATATTTTTTATGCCTAGGAAAAGAAGAAAAGCTATCGCCTCAACTGTAACTCCCGAAATACCTTATCCTAAAGTTCGAGTGGAGTGGATCGATTGTGTGAGTGACTCGGGCTGGGCAAATGATAGAGAATTTGACAAGATGAGACTTGCAAGACCTGTCAATGAAGGTTGGTTATTTTCTAAAGATAAAAATTCTGTAAAATTATTTGCGTCTTTTGATAAAGAAGAAGATGGTAGTTTATGTTTTGGAGATAGAACTATGATTCCTAGACAATGGATTAGAAAAATTACTAAAATTTAATTAATTAATTAAGAAAGATAGATATGTATGAAATATGTAATAATTTTTTAGATACTAAAACATTTAATGAACTTAGAGATTTAATTATAAGTAATAGAGATTTTCCTTGGTTTCATGAACTTAAAGTAAATGACTTTCAAAATAACGAAAGTTTATTTAGTTATTTTACTCATACTTTTTACTTAAAAAATGCAATTAATAGTAATAGATATGACAACGTGCTTCCTTTTTTAGAAAAGCTGGAGATAAAGGCTTTAATAAGAGTGGTAGCTAATTTATATGTTAAAACAGATAAAATAGAGACACACCCATTTCACATTGATTATGAATTTCCACACAAGGGTGCTTTATTATCTTTAAATACTTGTAATGGAGGCACAATACTAAAAAATAATAAAAAAATAAAATCTGTAGAAAACACTGTTATATTTTTTGATCCTTCAAAACCTCATGCAAGCACTTCTGCTACAGATGTTAAAGGTAGATTTAATATATTAGTAAATTATTTTTAAATGATAGGTACAATATTTTCTATTCCAATTTTATCTAAAACATTAAATTTAAATTTAGATGAGATAACTAAGTATTGTTTAGAGTTTAAACAAAATACACCTACTGTAAATATAAGCAACATTGGAGGTTGGCAATCTTCTTTTTTAGAGGGAGAACACAAACATTTAAATGAATTATTTAAATGTATTATGAGTGCAGCAGAGGAGTATCGAGAAGTTATTCAATACAAACATCCTTTAAAAATTAAGTCTCTTTGGATAAATATTAACAATTATAAAGATTATAATACAGAGCATGCTCATCAAAATACTGTTGCCTCTGGTGTTTTTTATGTAAAAGCTAAAAGTGGTAATTTAATATTTTGTAATCCTGCAGGAAACGTAATGGAGTATGATTGGTCTAGGAGTAATTTAAATAAATACAATTCTTATAATTGTTCTAATATAGAATCTATTCCAGAAAATAATAAGTTACTTATATTTCCAGGTTGGTTAGTTCACAAGGTAGGGCCTAATTTATACAAAGAGGATAGGATATCAATTTCCTTCAACTTGTGTAGATGAAATCTTTTTCTGTTCTTCCGCTTCGCCCTCAACAGTCTTCGCATTTAAAAGAGGTGCGTAATCGTCTAAAATTTGTTTCATTTTTACTTCTAGTTCTTGTTCTGATAGGTCCTCTAGTTTTCCTGTTTTTATTATTTTCCTATCTATGTATAATCCTGCTGCTTTCCCTCTGTTTGCTTCCGCATTCACTGCTGAAGAAAATGACCCCTTTTTTAAAGCGGCTTCTCTAAGTCTTGCAAGTTCAGCTACGTGTCCTTCGTAAGTGACCTCATGTTTTTTAAGTCTTTCTTCTCTCAACTCTCCAGCATACTTTACAACTAAAGGATTTAATTTTGGATTTGTAAGTTCACTTCCTTCAACTCTTGCTCGCTTAGGTGAGTATCCTGCTTTTAATGCGGCCTCTGTTTTAGTAACAGGTCCGTTCTCATCACCAAATACAAGGTATTCAGCAAATCTTTGCTGCATTTCTGTAAGTCTCTTTGGTAGTCCCATACTAGATTATTATTAATACAATTATAACAGCTATTACTATTGCTGTAGCTTTTTTATGTTCCTTAAAAAAGTGTGGTATATGTTCTTTTATTTCCATAGTGTTTCTCCTTGTATTGACAATTTAGAGTAACTATCCTATATTGTCAAGGCATGAAAGTTGAAGATAAAGAAATCTTAAAAGATTTATTTGATAGGGGAAATTTAGATTTAACTAAACAAATAGAGGTCTTAAAGAAAAAATTACAAGATACTCAAAATGAATTAGCTTTAATTAAAGCTGTTAATGACAACTCACCTGAACGTCTCTTGCTATTAGCAAGAATAAAAGATTTAGAAGAAATAAATAAAAGTCATCATAGATTAAATTCAGAACTAAGAAAAGATATACATCATTACAAACAAAAATCTTCAAAATTAGAAAGTGCTGAAAATCTCTTGCAAGGTTATAAAAAAGTGATACAGGACTTATCCAACAAGTTAAAATTAAAAGATTCATGAGAGTACAAGACTTGCAGTTATTCTTGAGTAACTTTACTAAAGGTTCTGACGCTATAAAAAACGCCACTATCTACGTAGAGAAAGATGGAAAGCTACATGAGATTAGACGAATGGAAGTGCACGAAAATGCAGTTCCTATCATCGGTCATCCAGGTCATATGAGTCATAGACTCGTATTAAAAACAGAGAAACCTTCTAAGATTATCTTGCCAGATAAACTTATGAAGGACTATTAATGCATGACAATGTTACTTTAAAAATTCTGTGGGACCAGAGCGTAAATTATATCAAAAAATTAAGAAAAATTTTAAGGATATTTCCCTTGTCAGGATTGAAAACAATAGCTTACTTGGGACTCCTGATCTGTTGGGGTATAATACTTCTGGCCACTTTTTCACTATAGAACTTAAAGTAACTCGAAGTAAAAAAATCAAACTTTCTCCACATCAAATTGCGTTCCATGTTAAGCATCCGAAGAATACATTTATCTTGGTAGAGGACCTCTCTTCCTCTACCCTAAAACTTTTCCCTGGTTCAAGAATCCAGGAGCTTGCTGCTTGCGGCTTGGCGCTTGATCCTTTGTGCTTGGGGCTTGATGCTTGTCGCTTGTGGCTTAACGAGCTTGGTGCTTGAAGCTTGCTGCTTGGAGCTTGAATCTTTAATCGTAAACGCAGGCTTCGGCTTGAGGCCGGTCCCAGGCGCACGCTCTCTGGACTCCGTCGAGTCATTGTCGCTAATGGCCTGGTCCCTATTGCACAATCTATATAGCTTGCGCAAATTCTTATAATACTTTGGATGTTTAAATTCGTACATTAATGTTTACCGTAACTTATATTCTGTACATCACGATCCCAGCATTGTCTACAGTCTTTGCATTCGTTATTTTGTTTTGACGCCGGGCAGCTGTGATTACCATCTGTTACAACAGTCGATGTCCAGGGCCAGCTCTTCACTGGACCCTGGTCAATCATATGCGAGGACATACGAATTATTAAATTCTTTGGAACTACTTCAGGATCCATGAGAGTCAAAAATTTTGCTTCACGTGTTGGCAGCCAGTGCCTGGTCTCTGGCGTTCTGTTGCATACTTCAAAAATGTTCTTCAGATGCTGCGGGCTCTGGATGTCTCCTGAGTCGTGCCATCTGAACCAGGGCTCGCCTTTGATCAACACAACCATGGCGTCAACCCATCGTGGATGCTCAAGAGCTTGCAGCCTTCTATCTAATGCTTCTCTAACATTCCTGAATCTATATCTCCCCTTCATTGCATAACAACCCGCACAAACAGAGTTTTTAACCTTCTGCAGCTTGGCGCCTGTGATACAATTCCAGGCTGGCAGGTTATGCGCTGGCCCAGGCATCTTAGATGGCTTGGACAGTCCGCCAGTTATTTTTCTTGCTTCTTTTTTTAACATAAATTCTTTCTCCTTTATAATCCTGGATATCATTATATAGTCTTCTTGTCAAGCTTGCGGCCTGACGCTTGCAGCTTGCCGCTTGCTGCTTGTAGCTTGGCCCTTGTTCCTGGAGCCAGCGGCTGTGATTTATTAAAACTTTTAAACTTAGATCTCCTGGTTTTCTACTCATCTTCCTCAACTTCAAAATCTACATCACCATGAACCATACTATCGAAGGCCATATCCTTTGCTTCCTCTTCATCTTTGGCTTCAACAATTGTCTCTCTTGTAATTATAACTTTATATTTTTTACTCATAATTTCTCCTTGTTAATTAGAATCATTCTAAAGTGACCAGGAAGCGGCCGTTCTAAGCGGCGCGCTAACTAGTTTTGTCACCTGATCCCAGATCCAATACCGCGAACTCAGAGTACTTCCAGTATTGGATCAGGGATCAGTTGTTGTCCTGTCCAGGCGGACTACTCATTCTAGCTTTGTAGCCATTGCGTCTGTCAATTGCAACCTGTACTATAGTGGGTTAATTCCCACAGTTACAACATCTGATCTAATCCTATATAATACTTGACAATCCCTTTGTCAAGTGTTAATTTCAAATCAATGCAAACAAATAATATAAAGGAGAATAAAATGACGAGGATCAGACTAAACCAAGAGTATCGGAACAAGATCGCAAATCGTATGCGAGTACACTTGGAACAAGAGGACACAATAGAAAAACAAAAGTATGACAATCTAAAAGCAGATCAGATTGAAATAAATGATAATGCCTGGAAGATTGCAAAGGGTATAGTCAGACGACACTATACCGAAGATGATGTTGAAAAAGCATATTATCTTCAAAATAAGTTTGAAAATGTTTCGACTATTGCAAAAGACAGTTGCTTTCATTTTCATTACGAGGGTCTAAAAGAAGAACGAGATTATGATAACAATGTTAAAATCGTTCCAAGTACCATTGAAAAACATTTTGACTTTCGTTTAAATGGCGACATTGATACTGAAAACAATTCTTCATATAGTCGTGATGATAGAGGTTATGGTTATGCTTTATTTCGTGATGAACTAAAAGCACAAGATAATTGCAACCCAGATATTTTGATTGAACAAGAGGGCAAAGAACAAAACCCACATAAAACAAAATATTGTGACAACAACAATAAGTATCTTGGTGATGATGATAGAAGTTATGGTAAAGAGTGGAATGAGAAATATCAACTTGATTTAATTGGTAGAGAATATTGTAGAGATAGATCAATTGCCTGTACTGAAAAAGAGTTTATGATGTTGCAAGATTGGAAACAAGCAAAAGGACAATTTGTTATTGCACATCAAAAATGGATAAGCAGTATTTTAAATCAAATGAAAGAAATTAAAGTTGGTCTCAAAGGTTATAAATATTTAGATGAAGCTTTAGAACTTTCAACAGAACTTGGTTTAAATATTGATGAAGCAGAAATCATTAGAACTAACTCTACTGGCTTAACTATTTACAATCCTAAAAATCTTGCAGATAGAATTAAAGGAATGAAGAACAAAAAAGAGCAAACAAGAGAGGAGAAAATAGCGATTGCAAAACAACTGCAACAAGAGCAACAAAATAGTTTAAATTAACTATTGACATCTATGGGATAATCCTATAAGATTATCCCATAACAGAAAGAGGATAATATGGAAAACAACAAAACATTTTATATAGTTTACTATTCAAACAAGGATAAGAAACATATAACAAGACGAGGAAAGCACGACGAAAAATCTAGATATGGAACAT
>VTLG01013973.1_pt1 | contig 50559 bp, 65 predicted proteins | sample 4694571 | NCBI WGS metagenome assembly VTLG01 (sample SAMN12604809, study PRJNA352737) | marine metagenome | biome: ENVO:00000447; feature: ENVO:00000209|ENVO:00000569|ENVO:01000036; material: ENVO:00002151; isolation source: viral sequences binned using virsorter ... | reverse complement strand
GGACCAGTGGCAGCAGCAGATCCAGAGAATCCACCAGTACCAGCACTCATTGTTGGGGCATCTTCGTTAATCATATATCCTCTAAGAGAGAAGCTACATCATCGTCTGACTCTACTGTTGTAAGGAAGCCTGGGTTTTCAGGATACCTATTCAAGTAGATGAGAAACGTTTTAATAAGAGACCAGTACTCCTTCTCTAACTTATACATTAGTAAAGGTATGGTCGCATCACCAAAAACATTAAACAATATAATAAGATGATTCAATATGAGGTTCACTCGGAGGATACCTGTTTTTAAATACCTCTTGAGTAGTCTCTTGAGGTATTTAAACTTCTTCATATCCTCCATGAAGTCATCTACGGTAACCGATTGAGGGTTATCGTAGTGCTTAATAGCGAACATCAAATAGTTTTTTTCATTAAGTGATTCAAAATGCATTACGAATTATAGCGATTACTAGCTACCGAAGGTAAGCGTTGCTGCTCCGTTAGTATACTTCTGTGCAGCACCCTTGCTTGTATTTAATACGCAACGATACTTGTATCCATCAAGTGCATCACTAGCAAGTGCACTGTATGCCAGTGTTGCTGTAGTGAAGTCTGCATATGTAATACCAGTGTCTAATCCACCAGCACCACCAACGATATCTACCCAACGAGTAGTAGCGTTCTTGGTCTGACGTTGCCACTTGTACACCTTAGTACCAGACTGATCAACTGAGAATGCAGCAACGAATGTTCCAGCACCACTAGATGAAGTAGAGTTTGCAGGTTGTGTACCGACTGTGATTGTCTCGTTGACATCAGCGTCAATAGTATCCTGAGCAAAGTCACCTGCTGTACCAGCAGCAACCTTGAGGGGAACTAAACACTCTGCCTTGTGACGTTCAGTACCATTATGTGTTTGATAAGTTTGATACAACCACCAACCAGGTCCAGTAATACCACGAGTTTTGTTTGATGCGATACCATCTTCAGATGTATCAACAAAAACTAAATCGTAGTTTGAATTACTGTCACCACCTTTGATGACATATTCTGCGACTGCTTTAGGAGGTGTTCTCCTTATAACGGATGCAGCAGCAACTGTTGCTGTGCTTCCTGCATAATTCTTGTGCAATTCTATTGCGGTAGTGCTAGTTACTTGCTTAACAATGTAGTTTACACTACTAATGTTTAGCACATCACCTACAACTACAGAGTCCCCAGCATTTTTAGTTACTGTAGCGTCACCATTGGTGACTCCTATAGTATTACTAAAGGCTGCAGCATCTATTTTTCCGTGGACTGCCATTAGTATCTCCAGAGATTTGTTACTGTTCTATGTTTTATTTATATGGACTAAGATTCGAGTAGTGCCTTAGAGACTGCAGCGACGAGTTCATCGTCAACTTTATTCTCGGTCTTAGCAGCTGCTTTTTTAAGCAACTTAATTACAAAGTCCTTAATTACAGAGTCAAGGTCTTCAGGTATCCTATCAACTGCTTTGTTGATGATACCGATAGCGATGGGCATTAAAAAATTAATCATAGCTCTAGAGCAAATTCCTAGAAGTATATAGGATCAATCGGACTTAAATTTGCCATCCTTAACGTAACCCCATTTCCCACCTGATAGGGCACGTACTCCTTTCTTAGGATCTCTCCTAGCTTTCTTTAACTCTTCCTTCTTTTTATTATCTAATTCAGACTTAAACTTTCTCCAATCCTTACCGACCTTCTTCTTACCGTGTACCATATGAAGTTTCTGTTCGGTATTCTTATCCTCGTTATCTTGTATCCTCTTCTTTGATTTTGCATCAGAGAACTGTTGTAATACACGCTCATCAAATTGAGCCATAGGACCTAAGTCATCGGGTAACCAACTCATTTTACTCTCTTGCCTCCTTTGTATCTTCTCTTTGATACTAGCACAGCATTGTCCCCATATTTTTTCTTGAGGTCACTTACTACACTGTCCAATGCCTTGTCAGAGTTTTTCCTCTTGGTCATCTTATCATTACCACTGTGCTTTCCACCACCTGATGATGGTCTAGGTCTACCATCATCGTACCCTATACCATACTTAACAAGTTTGTCATCTCTCATACGATCATAACCCTCTTCTCCTAAAGCAACCTCTTCATTCTTAGGATTCTTATTAAATCCTAATGAACCATCAGGATCAGTAGCCCTAATTGCTAACTTTCCAGTAGCAGCTTTGATTCCTTTTGCTCTCTTAATTGCTTTCTTTTTACCATCACCACTAAAGGCTAGATCATTTGTTGCCTTCTGACTGTAACTTAAGAGAGTTGAATTCTTAAGTTCTGATAGTTCTTCACCTTCAGGTACGTGACTTGCTGCCATTGCTTGATAAGGAACTGCCTTTCTATCAGCAACCTTCTTCTTCTCTACAGCATCCTTATGACGGTTCATTCCCATTTTTATCGCACCACTAATACCCTTACTAACTGACCTGTTGAAGTCTCTACTTCTGAGTTTTTGATCCATCTTATCAGGAGCAGCTTGTTCCTTTACTTCTTTCTTCTTCTTATCTTTGTCAGCGTGATACTTACGGAACGCAGGTAGTGGTGAGTCCTTTGCGTCTCCACCCTTACTAATACGTTTCTTCTCTAGTCTTGCAAGTATATCTGCAATGTCTCTAGACTCTTTAGTAACTGCAGTAGTTTTCTTAGCAACTGGTTTCTTGTTTCCACCTGTTATTTTATCAATTTTTTGACCTATAGAACCACCAGTTCTTGTGCCAGCAACATCACCTGCAACTGACCCTGCTATTCCTCCTGCTATTCCACCTGCAGCAGTACCTGCAACAGGTACGACACTACCTGCAGCACCTGCAGCTGCACTACCTCCTATACCACCAGCAATACTTCCAGTAACACCACCTACAACTCTACCTGCTTTTTCAAATTTACCTGGTTTCTCAGACTTTTTATAAGTTAATCCACCTGCAGTAGCAAGACCTTCGTTAGTTGTCTCTCTGCTAGGAAGACTTAAATTCTTTGCGTGACGTTCACCTGCTTTACTAGCTCTATCCTTAGCACCCTTAAGTGCTCCTTTACCATATTCAACAGCAGTTTCTTTAGCTGCTGTTGCTGCATATTTACCTGCTTTCTTTACAGCGTAACCACCTTGTTTACCACCAACTTTTATTCCTTGACGAACAGCCCACTTACCAGCTTGTTTTGAACCTTGAGTTATAGCTGTACCAATACCAGGAGCTTCAGTTAATTCTACCTCTTCTTTCTGGTATTCGACAGTTCCTTTTTTGCCTTTATATTTTTTTATATCATAAGTACCTTTAGGTTTCTTAACTGTTCTTCCAATAACATCCTTTTCTACTGATTGATCTATTGCTCTCTCTAAGCCTTGTTTTCCTCTTGCGATTTTCTCTCTTCTTTTCTTAATGTAACTTTTTAAGGTAGCAGAGCTCAACTCATTAATTTGTTCAACCTCTTCCTTTACCTTCTTCTTTGATGTACCAGCTAACTTGTTACCTGTTACAGCACCTGCTACAGCACCTGCAGTACCACCAATTGCTTTACCTACAGTCTTACCAACCATACCACCAACAACAGGAACCGTTGCTTTACCTACTGCCTTTCCAATTTCACCACCAGCTACACGACCAGCTTTAGCACCTACTGCATATCCTGCACCAGAACCAATTGCCTTACGAATCTTGTCACCTTTCTTTGCAGTCGCTGCTCCTGCAGTACCTGCTAGAGTTGTTCCTACAAATTCTTTAATGTTCTTTCTGTTTGAATGATGTGATGGATCACCAAATGCAGGGTTGTTTCTATACTCTGGTTTCTGTTTCTTCTTTTCTGCTTCTAATTTCTTTGCTTTAGCATCAAGGTATTTTTTCATAACACCACTTGCTTTCCCAGATCCTTTATAGAGACCGTAAGCTGTTCCTTCCATCTCTACTTCTTCTCTCTTGTATGCAGGTACTTTAGCACCCTTTACACCACGACGTGCTTCGTGCTCTGCTCTACGTTTATCAATAGTCTTTCCTCTCTTACCTGATGGATCAAACATACCAGGATCACCGTGACCTGGACCCATTCTTCTGTAGTTTCTTATGGATGCTTTACCATAGTCACTACGACCTTTATCTACCTTAGCCTCTGACATATTGGCTTCAGGTGCACTAGAGTTGGGGTCACCAATCTCACTGTTTTCTTTTCTGTACTTAACAGACTTAACTTTAAGTGCAGATTTACGATCTAACTTTGCTTGTGCTATAGCATCAGCTTGCTTCTTGTTAGCAACAGCTTCATTAAAGGCTTTAAAACTTTTCATTAGTGAGCGTGCTCCTGTTCTACAAGTACTTCAAAGTCCTCAATAGATACTTCCTCATAGAGGTTACCTGACTCATCTTTGAGATCATAATGAAATACTTTATAAGATCCATCCTCTTGCTCCACTAGATCGTGAGCACCAGGAATGGTCTCGCATACACCGAACTCTTTATGTTCGACATACTTAGCACAAAGGTGCTTGGGTGTTTTACCTGTGACACTTTTAGTTATCTTCTTCCTTTTGTTTAGAAGATATGTGTCAGAGTTGTCTTTGTCACCATCGTTATCGATGTCCTTGTCTTCCTTCCCTACAGGATCGAGCTTCTTCTTAGCTGCTTCACGCAGACTGTCAACTTCACTACGAAGTAATCTCTTAATGTCTTCTTTCATAAGATCGTCCTTTTTGGGGTTAACAATTACGGTGGTTTTTTTACCCTTCACCTTTTTAGCCATAGTTATTTACCAAAGTTAGGGAAATGTTTTTTGAATAAAGCAGATGCTTCCTTATGCTTACCTTTGTTTGTAAGATCCTTGGTCTGCTTAAGAACATCAGACTTCTTCTTTTGCTCAGGAGTCTTCTCTTCTTCTAAGTCCCAACCAAGACGCTCTCTCCAAGAGTTAGCATTAGGGTCGAGTGCTTTTCTATCGTGAGCCGCAGTTTCTTGCATCGCAAGTATCTGACGTACACGACTTACTTTGTTTTCCATAGTGGAGTCTTCTCCAAGTTTTCTTGCTAGTTTATCGGAACCTTTAGAAACAGCACGTGAGGTTTTACCCACGACCTTTTTGAGACCTCTACCTATCGCACCTGCTGCACGACGTAATAGAGATGGTTTCTTAGGTTTTGTTTCACCAGAACCACCATCACCACCCTTTGTTGTAGTAGTGGTTGTTGTGGTTGTAGAAGAAGAACTATCAGATCCACCAGAAGATCCACCAGAGGAAGAGGAACTAGATCCTACTGCCTTAGATTTGCCTTTAAGACCACGCTCTCTACCTTTAGAGAACTCTTTCTTAGTAGTTGAAGCTGCACGTTGTGCTAGACCAGTAGCATAACCTGCACCTTTAACTGCACCTTTAGCTACTGATTTAGCACCAGACTTAATTGCTGATCCTACTCTCTTAGCAGCATTACCAAGACGAGCCATACGGCTAGGTTTATCAGACTTCTTGTCTGCTAAACGCTTCTTAGCAATTGCACCTGCATCCCTCTCCTTAGTCTTCTGAGGAGCTTGAACAGCAATGTTAGGGTTAGCACTGTGCTTTGATGGGGCTTCTGTTAGAAGCTCTAGACCTTCGAAGGAATCTAAAGCCTCATTAATTAATTCTTCGGAGTCCAGTTCGCTTAGTGCTTCGAGGATAACATTCTCCAGATCCTCATCAGTCAACTCATCGAACTCATCACCTAATTCTTCTACGACATCAGCGATCCAGTCGGTCTCTTCTTTCTGTACAACATTAGTACCAGTACCTTCTAGTCCACCTTTGTATCCTACTTTCTTTGCATCGCCTTTTGCTTCAATAGACTTCATTGCAGGGGAAGTAGATCCCTCAGTCGATGGCTTCTCTTTGATCTTGTCAATCTTACCACTGGCAGCACTTGACTTAGCACTAATAGTGTTTGCATTGGAGGTCTCACCTAAAAAGATCTCTGCTATCTCCAACTTGGCACGTGACTTACAGTGCTCTTGAATATAACCATCCACAGCATCACCTTGAAAGTTATTCTTGGCATAAGATACTGTATAACGTACCGCTTGTACGTCTGAAGGATCATACTTCAGGAGTTTTGACGTAAGAGTTAAATCCATCTGACTAATTCTTTGTAATTACTATTTAGTAGGGGTTGTTTTTCGGAAATCGCTGAACTTCACTACACCTTGTCCTGGTGTTAGTGCTTGAACTGCCTTTCTGTACTCATCAGTACCGACTTTCCAAGTGTTACCTGATCCATCATCAGCAGAGAAGTTTGATTGATCATCTCTTTTGATTGAAGCATCTGCAACTTCTGTTAAACTAGTTAACCATACTTTAAATTCCCATCCGTGCTCATCTTTAAAGGTAGCGTAGTTAGTTCCACGTTGTACCACTTCACCACGGACACCAGTATCTGTATGCTCTACTAAAGTACCGATACTGAATACCTGCTCTGATATATATGCTTCACGCAAATCTTCTTGAGCAAGTTTAGGTGCAATTTTCCAGAGTTCTGTAACCTTTTTCTTCTTAGGTTCAGTTTCGATTGCTTCAACTTCTACCTCTGGTGGTAGACCCATTCCAATACGAACTTCTTTCATTAATTTCTTAGCGTCACTAAACCCTTTAGGTAACCCCTGTTCAAATGATTCAAGGTTTCCTTCAGCAGCAAACGCACGCATTTTAGATGCAGACATACCCTCAACACCTTCGGCATCGGGATCTCTCTGCCCACCTGATACTACTTCGAGTTCTTCGAATTCGTATGCAACACCATTATATTTCTCAAGAAGTCCTTTGAATTCTGACACACGATCAGAACCAACAACCATAGTGACACCAGAATAACCCTCTTGATTGAGAGTAGACAGTACGTTAAAGATGTTTGACATATCAGCATCGTTAACGATGGCATCTGAATGTTCTTTAAACATCGATTGCATATACTGTATCTTTGTTTCTGGTTCTAGTGGATTAGATTTCCTATCCACTGTCCTACTAGGATAGATCCTGTAATTATCAGCACCTTCAGATGCAACCTTATCTAAGAGTGCTTCGTGTCCAATAGTAGGAGGATTAAAACGACCAAATGTTAATGCGATATGTCCTAGACCTTCGCCACCTTTCTCAGGAAGATGTGCATCTTCTGCTTCACCTTGGTTTGAACCAACAGCAGCCTGTTCTGCTTCTTTCTTATCCACAGCGACAAGACGCTCACCACCAACAGACTTGGCAACAATGTTCCCTTGTCTATCAGCATAGTAACCGTGACCTGCGTGTGCAAGTCCTCTCTTTGCAGCAGCTTCACCTGCTACAGTACGTGCCTCAGATAAGAATTGACTTAACTTCATCGCAATATTTTTGGTTGTCGTTTATTATTTATCACCCCCAGTTCTTCTCTATTGTGAAGTTAGCACGGGAAAATTCAATTCGGTCAACAAGTTTGAGTGCTTTTCCAGCTCTGATGGCAACAAAACCTTCTGGTGAAGTTACTTTAAACCCAGTATCAGTCTTGAGATAGGTACCTACGCTCTTTACTGCATTAAGTTTCCTAATAACTATATTTTTTGCGGATATTAGGTTCATATATGATGCCACAGTCATATAAACTGCTCTAGCATTCTGCTTTAAGAACTTCTGTCCGTCTGCTTTTATCTTTTCATATTTCTTTTTAGTAGTAGGTTGTTTAACTGAAGAAATTTGCTTATCTAATAGAGTGACATAGAACCCTTCAAATCCTGCTGCTACTTTTTGTACGTTAGCAATTGCTTTACCACCCCTTACATAAGAGTTAAAGTACTGTTTGAATAGAGCAGAGAATAAAAACCTACCATCACCTGTGCCACCAAGTATATCTAAGAACTTAGATGCTTGCTTCAATGATCCGTGTGCCTTATTGACCTGAGCATTGAAGGCAGTCTTCTCTTTTGCTGTGAACGTTGACTGTCCTGACACATCCTTGAACGTAGCAGTACCTGAGAATACCTTAGTAGTCTTAGTAAAACTACCACTAACATCACCCAATACTGCATTCATAGATGCCATATCAGAACCACTATATTTTGTATGGAATACAATACCAAACTCTGCATCATTAACCTCCTTATAGATATCAGATCCTTTCTCTACACAATAGGTAATAGTATTAGGTGTGAAAGCAATACAAGACTTACCATCTATCCTCTTCCTAACCTTATCACCATTACTGAATAACATATCACCCTGTAGTACACCCTTAATCTTAAGTGTACTTAGATATTTCAATGCTAGTTTTAATTTCTTTGCTAGTTCACCACCATAACCGTGGAATTCTATATCACTCTCAACATATATGATCTTAGGATTGTTCTTATTGAATACTGATTTAGTTCCCACAAAGAACGCTTCTGTCTCAGGATTGATACCACATACAATAGCAGGTGCTCCATCCCATTTAGTAGTGACAGTAATAGCACTCTTAGGTTCTGTCAACATCTTTCCTAGTTCTTTCAGGAAAGCAATAGCATTCTTACCACCCTTGGAACCTTGGTTTAGGATGTCATCTTCTAAGTGTTCGAGATGGGTGTTCTTAGTAGCCATATTATTATGCGTCCTTTAATACTATAACATTAGTTCGACCTTCCATCAATGCTTTTGGGTAAATCCCCACACGTGCACCCTTATATTTCTGTTCCATATATGTGAATCCTCTATCCTTACGGAAGGTAGCACCAAATACTGCTTGATAACCATCACCTTTAGTGAAAGCATCTACACCATTACGATCATTCCAAACGGTATGCTCCCATTTTAAATCCCAACAGTTATCATTTTTCCAAGTCATAACTGCATTGCCTTGACCCAAAACGTGACAATTATTCTTACCAAATTTTGTACTATTACCATCTGCATCAGGACCAAACACTGACATACGAATTAAATTCTCATCCTTTATTTCCTTCATTACTGGTACTTGTAACTGATCCTCATCTACATACGCAGAAGTCTGTCTTAAAAATTCCTGTGTTTGTTCGTGCGTTGATATCTTCCTTCCTGCTGACTTAGACACACCACCATACTGTTGAAATGCTTTTGCACCACCTGTCTTCTTATGTGATATCCAAAATATCTCCTTACCCTTCTTATCTACGATAGCAAAATCTGCTTTAGGTGTACCTTTAAGTTCTTCAACACCACAAGCACCTACAATATTACCTATAGGTGTACATATTGTTGCTTCTCCTAGACACTTAACTTTCTCCTTTAATATTTTATCTAATTGTTTCATAGCAGCCCGTTCTGCTTTCTTAGTATCAGTAGTCCTAGTCTTTATATCAGGTTTAAGTATATGTGATACCATAACATATCCAGGTCCAGACTGACCAATCTTAGCTAGTACACACTTGGACTTCTTGTTTGGACCACACTGAGATAGTTTAGGTGATTGTATTTTAACAAGAGTACCTTTCCTACAAGTACATTCAATCTTCTCCTTCGATGATTTATCATACATCAAAGTATCTTTAAGTAATGTCAGCCTAATAGATTTCCACTCAGGATTATCTTCTATGAGTCTAGCTCGAGCTGATGGTGTTGTAATTCCTTTATCTTCCACTAAAGTTGTACCAACCTGTCAAGATATATTTATCTTGTGAAGGGGATACAACTCCGTGATGTGGATGTGTCCAGTATGCTGGCCAGAATAATACATCACCACGGTTAGGTTTAAACTGTTCATTCTGTGTAGGGAATACTGTCTCTCCACCATCAGTAACAGTGTTTAAATATATCATCCAAGCAATAACTCTATACTCAGCATCACCATCTGATCCACCATCATTCTCACAATGTTCTTTAAAGTATCCTTCACCTGGTTTGTAATGTTGGATCTTAAAGTTAGGTGCTACTTGCCACGCTCCTATCTTATCTAAGAATGGAAACTCTTTGATGTATGCTTCACAAGTTTCTTTTAATACCCTAGCAACAGGTTTAAAAATGAACTGATCTACTAATAGATTTGATGAAAGAAATATCTCTGTACACTTCTTCTCCTCTGGAGATACCCTCATAGCATCACCAAATCCTAGAAGACCATCGACTTGTTTGTCTGGGTTCTGCTTAAAATAATTAATTAAAAAGGTGCACTCGTGGGGTTCAAGTGCACCTAAGTTTTTGTGGATGTAGTTCATCTTACAGTACGTTCCCAGATACCTCTGGCGTGTGTGTTATACTCAACTAATTTTGTTGCCCACTTTAAATCTTCAGGGGTAACTTTCCTACCCAATCTAACACTACAAGCTATGATATGTAATCTTAGCCTGTAGTCTTTAGTTAGGGTAGCGTCTTCAAATGTCTCCATCAGCACGGTTTTCCGACTTCTCAACACTGAATTCTTCATCAGGATATCTCGCTGCTAGTTTAACTGTGTTACGAATGATTACCTCTTCCATACGTACTCCTAATGCCATACAAGCATTAGCAGCATACCATAATACATCACCCAGTTCTACGATAAGATGTTCTTTGTTTGCTTCATTATATGGTTTGCCTTGGAACTTCATCTTCTTGACGATCTCCATAAACTCACCTGACTCAGCAACTAAACCAGATGCTGCAGTATCTAAACGTGCTATGTTACAACCTGCAGTCTTAAGGTCTTCGTACCTCTCTAGTAATTTATCATAGTTTTTGCTTTCATCACTGGTAACAAGATCAACAAAGTTGAGATAGTTATCTAAATCTACCTCAAACTTCTTGTTCTTTTTGTTCTTTTTCTGCTTTGCTTCCTGACGTGCTTTGACTTCTTTTGCTTTAGGTGTTGGAGGTTCACCAAATCCTTTTACAGTCTTGTCAATATCTTTAGGAGTTGGTACCTTAGTCTTACCAATGTTAGTCTTCATATCATCTTGCATCTGATCCTTCAAAGAAGCGTGATCAGGCAAGTCCACCTTATTGAGATCCTTTAGAACCTCATTTACATCTTTAGATTCAGTCATACTTTAAAGTCTTTGAATGATGTTTTAGTTTCAGGAAGTATAGCAAGTATATCACCTGCTTCTACTTGTTCTTTAGTCTGATTAGCATCAATTATATCAGACTGATCGTTACAATCATACAACCTCATCTTGTTCCTGTCAATGCCTAGTGCAAATCTCTTGTTAGCAGTTGGGTCATTGTATCGGTTCTTCAGTTGCTTGACCATAATTTTATTCTCGTTCTCCAAATCTTCAGAGGATATAAGTGCAAACATAAAGTCAGCAGTAGCAGGGAGTCCAAAAGACTCACTGGTATCGGTAAGATCAACGTCTGAGTTTCCATAGCCTGCTCTCGTAGTTTGTGTTGCAGATATAATAGGGAGGTCTGCTTCTACAGCAAGTCCTCTCAGTTCTTCAGCGATTGCCTTCACATATGTGTATGAGTTAACTATCGCTCCTTTATATCTGGAACTGGCACAAATATTTAGGTAATCAATGTAGATTATGTCAGGAATGAAACTTTTTTTAATCGCTAACTCCTGAAGCAATGCTTTGAAATGTCCTACGTGTGCTGATGCAGTTGGATACTCCTTAACAATCAATCTACCTCGTGTCTTTGCGTGTAACTTCTCTATCTTTTTATCAAACATAATCTTAGGTAGTTTCTCTAACTGCCTACAGTCTACGTTCAAAAGATTTGCATCTATCCTCTCTGCAATTTTCTCTTCAGCCATCTCCATAGTGATATAGAGTACGTTCTTGCCGAGAGATAAGTTACTAGCAGCACAGTGGCACATAAAGAGAGACTTACCCACACCAGTACCTGCAAGAGCAACGTTGAGAGTCTTGTTAGGAAGACCACCTTTTGTAATCTTGTTGAAGAATTCCAGATCGAAAGGTATCTTGTCCTCACGTCTATGGTAGAAGGCGAATCTATCGTCTGCTTGTTCAAAGTAATCGTGTCCTACTGAGTTATCGAAACTAACACCCAACGCATTACTTAAGATGGATGGGATAGCATCTCTACTCATATCAGAATCTGCCTGACCATCAGCGATCTGAATAGATTCTAATAGAGCAATGTAAATAGCACGATCACGACACCACTTTTCTGTAGTATCTACTAACCATTTGGACTCGTGTGGTTCCTCATTGAGATAAGATATCTGATCCTTTATCTCCTTATACTGTGAATCATTTAGGTCAGAACGATTCTCTAACTCAATAGTAAGTGCTTCCTTACTAGGGAGTTGATCGTACTTGACCATATATTGTGATAGTTCTTCGAAGAGAACCTTATTATTAAACTGTTCAAAATATTCTTTCTTTAGATGTGGTAGGACTTGTCTTGTGTACTCCTTATTAAAGACCAGAGTATTAATAACCAGTCCTTCAATAGAATCAGACATAATGTGAATAGGTTCCTACTAGGTACTTGTCATCAGAAATAGTTGGTTCCCCCGAATGTGGAAAGCACCACAACGGAGGGAATATAAGAAGTCTACCTTGCTTAGGTTCAATTGTCAATCCATCAAACTTAGTTTCACCACCTTCCTCAACATCATTCAGATACCAGAACATAGTCAGGAACCTTTTAGCACTCTGGTGATCAGCAACATCAACGTGTCTTTCAAATCTATCATCAGTACCTTTACGATACTTCTTCATCCTAAACTGCTCTAATGAACTTCTGTTAGGGAAGAATTTTCTACAGTCATTCTCATCCATATACTGCTTCACAAATTCGTGAGCAGAATTAATGAGAGCATACTGTATGATATCCCAATCACCACGGTTCTCTTGATCTTCTTTCTTATCAAGAAACTCTGTGATATTAAACTGAGTAAACTGAGGACAACCTTCCCTATCCCAATCTTCAAGATCTTCTTGTTGATTGAATAGTTTTATAGCGTGTTTACAAACTTCAACTGGAATGGCATCATCATAAGTTTTTACAAACTTACTAAGTTCCATATGCGAACTCCTTCTTGGCACACTCATCGAGTGCTTGCATTACTTCGGTGGTGAAGTACTTGTCAGGATCTTTGAGCATAGCAGAAGGATATACGCTAGAATCCCCAACAACAATACGGTTCCCTTTACGCTCGAAAACTCCATATTTCTCACCCAATTCCAGTAGTCCGTAGTATGGATCAAGTCCTCTCTCATCATAGAATAACCTCGTAGAAATTTTTGCACTCTCTTTTGTGAACCTACTCTTCTTCGTTTCACATTTAATAATATTACCAATCACTTCCTTACCATCTTTCTCTTTAGATTTGCTTAGGAAGATGATAGTAGATGCAGCGTACTTGAGTCCACTACCTCCACCCATTTCTTTCGTAGGCATATAAGCACCTACAACATCATATGTATGGTTGGTAACTATTAAGGGAATATTACATTTTGATAGTTTAAGTGTAAGAACTCTAAAGATTGACTTAACAACTTGTGCTCTAGTCATATCTCTAGTCTCTTTACCTGCTTCACTATCCTCAATCTCCTTTGTTGTTGATAACATACCAAGAGAGTCAAGTACAAATAACATAGGAGGGTGATTCTTATCCTTCAATAGGTTATCTGCTACCATCAATGCTTGTTGTCTGAACTGTTGAACTGTTACCACAGGTATGATAACGACACGTTTGGTATCTACACCACGATCAGACAATAAATCTTTACTGATAGCACCTTCTGATTCAAAGAATGCTACACCTGCTTCTGGGTGTGTCTTGAGGAAGTGTTTAATGACACTGATCGTGAAGAACGTTTTCCCCGTAGAGGACTCACCAGCCAACGCAGTAATTTTGTTGGAAGGTATACCACCGTATATGGAACCGCTAACAAGAGCATTAAAAATGTAACTTCCAGTATCAATAAAAGAAGATACGTCGCCAGCAGCAAGTCCGTCGTCAGCGATTGAAGCATACTCATTGTCAATGGATTTAATAATGTCTTTTAAAAAGGATGTTGTCATAGGAAAAATTCTTCTAGGGATGCTACTTTCTCTGCCTTCCAGTTGATCGTATCGAGGATAACCTGTAACGGATCAAGGAAACTCTTCTTAAATTGTAGATCGTAATCTATAGATTTGTCAAGTTCAAATTCACGTGGAAGAGTCTGGAAGAAAGAGACCACGTTCTCCCCTATTCGGTTCGGAGTCCTGAGATAGAGGAACTTGACCTTCTCTCCTTCTTGGATAAGAGGGTACTTATGTGTGAGTTTCTTATGCTTAACGTGGAAATTATATAGGAGAGCACCACGAACGTGGATTGGAGTACCCTTAACATATATCCCAGAGGAACCACTAAATTTAGATAAATTATTGCAACCTCTAGGGAAAGCAATATCTTCAGGAGGAAGCGATTCAAACTTCTCTCTAAAATTAGAAATGTATTCTTGTACATCAGTCTCTGATCCATTCATAATAACTCTCAGGGCACTTCTAATCGCATCACGACAAGAACCTGGAGTTGAGGATTTGACACACTCGATACCCATAACTTTTAGTTTGGGTTCTTTATATTGAACACCCTCACTGTTCCATACATTAAGGATGTATCTCTTCTTAGCAGTCCAGATGCCTTTGTTAGCGATATTCTCTCGCTTCATAAACATCTTCTGGTCATATGCATTTACATAGGTTGCCAGTTCTTCGTAAGAATTTTGTATATACTTTTCAAGTTCCACATCACACACCTTTTCAAGGAACCTAAGAGTGTCCTTATCGCTCTTCTCTCCGTTCTTGAATACAGCTTTAACCAGAGGACCCAAATTAAGATAAATGGAATCGGTATCAGAAGCAATGACATAATCAGTCTCCGTAGTTTTTAAAATTTTGTTTAGATAAGAGTTAACCTTGTTTTCTATCCATCTGATAGAAACCTGACCTGATAAGGTAATTGCTTCAGCGTTAGCAAGGTTGTAGTACCTGAAATACTGGTTACCAATGGCACCATAGGCAGAGTTCAGTTGGATCTTACGAGCCATCTGTATATTATTATATGCAGAAATATCATCTTGTAGTTTTGTATCACCAGTTTCTTCATACTTCTGCTTCGCTGCCAACATTTTTTTCTTGAAGATCACACGTTCATCGTAGATCTTCTGCATCATTTCAGGGAGGAAGCCGTGAATGTCCCTGCGATATTGTGCTCCATTGGCACACACGGAATAATCTCCAGAGATCCTGACTTGTTGACTAAGCAATCCTTCAACTGTTGCTTCGGGGTGCCTTCTTTCGGCGAGGGTTTCTGGAGATATATTATACTGCATAATAAGATGAGGGTAGAGGCTGTTGAGGTCAAAGCTAGCAACCCAGTTATATAAACCAGGTTTTGGCTCCTTGACATACGCACCAGCATACTTGTCATCTTTCTTCGCTTCGATCTTCGGCGGGACACAGATTTTACGCTCCTTTAGATAATTGTATATAAGTGTATCCCAGACTCGCACCTGTGAATACACATCTTGGAAGTTAACTTTAGCATCATAAGACATAACCACTGCTAGTTCCAGTAGTTTCATCTTCTTCTCTAGTCTGTGTACGAGGTCAACGTCTTTAATGTTGTACTCAACAAACTTATCCCAGTCATTAGTATAGAACGCTTTAAAGTTCTCATACTGTGAATGATCTAACTTACCTTCACCTAATTCAACTGTAGCAATATGCTCTAGTCGATAAGACTCTTGATTAGTATAGGTGAATTTCCTATAAAGATCAAGATAGTCTAGAATTGATACCCCTAGAATATCATATGAAAGGTTCCTACGTCCTTGGATGTAGACCTCTCTCATATTTACTTTATTCCAAGGTGACATACTCTTCTGATACTTATCACCTAAGATCTTATCAATCCTACGACAGATATAAGGTATGTCATATAAGTTACAGTTCCATCCTGTAATGATGTCAGGAGTATTCTGTACCCACCAACTATGGAAGTCAGCAAGCATATCCTGTTCATTAGAGAATGATCTATAATTCTGACCATTATAATCTCTAGTACCCCAAGTCATAAACTTGCCACTAGCAAGATCCTTAATAGTAATAAGGAGCATTCTCTCAGCACACGCTTCTACATCAGGGAATCCATTCTCACATTCAACCTCGATGTCAATAGTATAGATCTTCATCAGATCCATCTGTGCACGCATATTATGAGGATACTTCTCACTAATCCACTGGTATATAAACCTCTCGTATCCGTGAACCTCAAACCCTTCTACACCTTTATACTTCTCAATAAATTCTCTGGCACGTTTGGCACCATCCTGTTTAACAGGTGCCATAGGTTGACCATCAAGTGTCCTCCACTTACCTTTAGGTGATGGAACAAAGAGAGTTGGTTTTATAATATCTCTATATGATACAGGTTCCCCATCCTCATACCCTCGGCACAGGATGGAGTCCCCCAACAGGGTCACATTTGTATAGATTCTCAAAGTGCCTTCTTGTAATTGGTCACGGTGTCTTCCGATGGATCCACTATAGTCAAAACTACGTCAGATGTCAAGAAAATATCTCTTTGATCTGTGTAGAGTGGATACTTTGTGAACTGTCCATCATCAATCTTATAACAGTTAGAAATCAAGTAACTGGGTTCTTCATCCAGTTCAGTGACCTCACCCATCAAGTGATTGTGATCCTTCAGGACTATTATTTTCAATGGATTCATTGTGATGTGCTTTAACTAAGGTTTCCCACTTCGCTACGACTTCTGGATGTGGTGTGTAGACTGTTGCTACATTTGAAAGGACTACTAGAGTCTTATTATTAATTGATAAAGGAATCCAAGGGAACAACTGTAGATTCAAATCATTAATCTTCTGAGGTTCAGAGGATACATTCTCCTCGAATAACATCTCAGCAGTAGCATCTAGTTGAACTTGGTAAGGATTAGTGACCATATACCCAATAGGACTATAGGTCTCTTGATTAGGATATGCTTCCTGTACCTCACCTATTACGTCCTCTCCGTTGAGCATTCTTACGATTTTTACGGTCATAATTTTTCTCCATTAATTGATAGTATACACCACGAACGACATCACCGAAAGCCTTACGTGCTGTTATGTTCTTTTCCTCTGATATTGTACGTGCTAGGTACAAGATCTCTTCAACGTCAGAGGTAGGGATGTCAAGAGTGACACTCTCGTAATCATCTGTACCCCTTGGTGCACAGTTAATGTAGTAATTCACATTGGATCTCCAAATAAAAAAGAGACCCTAGGGTCTCTTCTGTTGTACATTATATATGTTAGTAATCATCGTCACTTGTTTGTGACTCCACCCACTCAGCATTGTTTCTACAGTATGCATCAGCATCTATTTCCATATGCCAGTGGGTGAGGGTGTGAAGGGTCTCAATCATTAGAAAGAAACCCACTATCAGCACAGGTCCTATCCATAAGGGGTGCATAATTATTTCACCTGGTGTTCGTTTCATACTATATCATACACTTTTTTCTTCTGTGCTTCAGGCAACACACGAGTCAAGGTTACATTAAGTAATCCATTGTTTAGTTTCACGTCAGTAACCTCAACATCATCTGACAAGTTGAATGACTTCTCAAATGAACGTGCTGCTATTCCTCTGAAATTATATTCTCCTTGCTTATCCTCTTGAACTTTAGTGGATTTGATATGGAGTTGATGTCTCTCTGTAGAAACTTCGACATCCTCCTTACTCCATCCTGCTAATGCCATCTCGATCTTCCACTTATCTTCACTCTCTTTGACGATGTTATATGGTGGGTAAGATGTGCTTTGGGGGTTCAATCCAAATGCGTGTAATCTTGTTAGTGTGTCATCTAGTCCGACACTATACTTGTTGATTGCGTCAACAAGAACATCCATATCTTTGGATGCAAAATTTGAGAACCTTGTAAGTCCTGTCATTGTTTTTCTCCTTTAAAAGCGAGGTTTGATTTTGTGGTCCCCGAAGGCAACCACCTATATTTAGCGTGAATAGTACAAATATACAAGTACGGTCAGGTAGAAATGTCCGTATTGATACCTATTTTTAATGTTAATTAAAGCTAAATAGGTACGAAAGGTATCGTGGAATTATGAAAAAAGCATCCTTACTTTTCGGTATGGCATTGCTAGGGTTTACATTACCAGCACGTGCAGATTTGACACATAGATTGACAAGCTCAGTTCAATTACAGGTTGATGCAGGATACACATCAGTATCTAGAGCAGCAAACTCATACAGCACCAGTGGATCTGGTGTATCTACAACAGTAACACCTTCTGGTGGTAGTGCTGCTAGTAGTCTTGGTGGTATCTCAGCAGTCAGCACAGCAGGTGTAGCAACTTTTACACTGCCTGATGCAGCACAGACAACCCAAGGTAATTCATACAGTTACACACAGAACATAACAACTGGTGACGCTATAGTTACTACTGCTGCTGATGTAGGTGACGTTAATGGTTACAGTAACACAGTTTCTACAGCACCTGGTAGTGCTGGTGCCTTGGCTGGAACTCTTAGTACTGCTGGTGCCATTGGTTTAACAGCTGGTGGAGCTGGTACTTCAGCTACGGGTCAGTTCGTCACAGAAATCACCATACGTTGATCGGCTATATAAGATGAGACGTATAGGACTCCTACTATTATGTTTCTTTGGTGTACCATTGAGAACCCTTGCGGTGCCTGTGGTCCCCAATTTTCAGCAGGGCTCTATGACGAGCCACACAGAGACTGAAAGTACCATAACGGAGACCATAAATTCTATAGATTATCGTACAGGATGGGAATACTCAGTGACAGGGGTAGGCGTTTCAAACGATGGAGCAGCACTCAACCCCAACGTGAACACGTCAACAGTGACAATAAATCCAACAGTAGGATCAGGAGACGGAGCCATAACAGGTTCGGTCACTTCTCAATACGACAACTTGGATTTCAACAATCAAGGAACCTTCACGATAACAACTCCAGGAGAAGCCTTTCAATTTACCCAGAGTTATCAAGGACCAGGGATGACCAACCAAACTCTCATACAAAGGGTCACCCAGATAAAAAGCGTCACAGACACAACAAGTACGTTTACCCAGTAATTGCAGCACTTCTCAGCGTTCAATGTTTACCTTCAAGAGCAGAAGGTGTGGGTGGAGTTAGTGCTACTGCAAACCCGATTGCGAATAGTTCGGGCTCAGTGACCAACCAGGCAATACAAGTTTTACAAGGTCCGTATATAACAAACACATATGGTGGTGGTGTACAGTGTCAAGGTAGTACGTTCAACGTGACACCATACATCCAGTTTGCTGACTCAAGGAAAGATCCTTGGGAAGATTTCTATAATGATCCACAATATAATATGACTGACCTGTCAGGTAAGACAACCAAACAGGTAGTAACAGTTAAGAACTATCCTTGGGAGTCTTGGTATGACACAAGGACAAAGGCAGATGGAACTAGATGGTTCCCAGATGGCGAAGATATGCAGATAGAAATAGATGTTGATGGTCCTGATGGTGTCCCAGATGCAATAACAAATGGCAGTATGGATCCTACGTGGTACAAACCAATACGTACGGATATGAAAGCCAATCAAAGTTTTAATGTTGGTGTATCTGCAACCCTATCAATCCCATTGAATAAGAAACTGCAAGAGCAATGCCATCAAGCTGCTGAAGCACAGATCAATATGCAGAATCAATTAGTATCTAATAAGCGTTTAGACTTTGAACTTGCGAGATTAAAAAACTGTGGTGAATTGAAAAAAGCTGGTATATTTTTCCATCCAGCATCACCTTATCACGCAGTGTGTGCTGACGTAGTTGTTACTGCAGCAGGTGGACAGGTTGTTCCACATCAACATAACATAAGTAGACCTACTTTTGAGGAACCTTCTTCGGACGCTTCTTCTTCAGAGGAAGAAGTCCCTTCTTCTTCCGATACTCATCAGCCCGAATCTCAGAACGAGAAGGACGATAAGTTGTCTTTCCTAGGATTGAGTTTACCTTGGTCACGACCTTCTTCACAACAGGTTTCACCACCCTCAGCAGCAAGTCAGCTAGGGGTTTGGCAAGTAGGGCACTCGATGCAGCCACAGATGCTATCACCGCAGTCGTCGTCACAATCTGAGGACTAGGTAGGTACGCTTCTACAGCACCTATATCCTCATACAACGTTACACATATTTTTTGACCATCAGGGTTCTTAGGATCCCTCTGTAATTCAAATCCACTGACCTTCTCTTTCTGGTTCTGTGCTACATCACCTATACGTGGTGCCAACGGACCTGGACAGGGAGGGTCTCCTTCTGGTTCATCTGTATTAGGTCTCTCAGGAGTACCAGGTGGCTCAGGTGTTTCTACATCTCCTGTATCTACACCTTCTGGTTCTGTTTCTGTTTCAACTGTAATAGTTTCCCAACTTAATGATCTAGCATCATAGTTAGGTGGTTCATAATATGGCATACCTGCATCACATAATACCGTATTTCCTTTAGGGTCATCATTGACCAACATCTTATTATTATTTCCTTTCGTATTCTCCTTGTGTACTTTGACACAACCAGGCATATCAACTACAGGAGTACCAACCACTGTAGTAACTGGAAATGTTAATCCTTGAACAGCAGGTACATCATTCATCCACGTTTTATCTGCAATATATGGTGTTGATATAGGTCTTATATCATTTGTATTGTTATTAATAAAAGGAATCCTCGTACCATTGACATTTATGTCATAGATACGAGGACCAATAATGGTTACGTTTGGTACGTTAATGTTACCCACGAGTTTCTTCTATTGCTTCTTTGATTACAGTCTTTAACTGTCTTAGTTTTTTCTTACCAAGACCTGCTCTAGTATCTATCTGTACTTTTAACCAGTACACAAAGGCAAGTACCAGTATAAACTGAATACCTTCACCCCAAGATAGGTTCCAAGCTTCATTCAAATCAAGAGATGCAGCTGCTAATAAATTAATCATTTTTGAGGAATCTGTTGTTTATAATTTTGTGATGGAGTTGGAAGTCCTTTGACATTACCAGTAGTCTCTGGCCAACTATCCCAAATTGCTTTTTGAACTTCTTCTCGAACAATTTGTCTAAGTTCAGTTACTTCTGCTTGTCTTCTCTTCTCTGGTCCACCAGTTTGTTGGTCGATGACGTGATTGCCACCAACAACTGCACCAGTACCAACTACAGCAATAGCGGTACCAGTGCTAGTGATCTTCTGGATATCCATTAGAATTTTAGAGGAGCTTCAGGAACTGCAGGTTCAGGAGCAGCCATATCAGGAACACTCTGAAGGGCACCTCCACCGACTCCACCGAGAGAACCACCGATACCACCAAGACCACCGAGTGATCCTAATGCTTTCTGTGTCACACTGTCTATTATGGCATCCTTATTAAGATACACGTAGCCACCAACACCAACAACGGTGAGAGATACAACGCTAGACGCAATAGCGAGTACATTGATAATTTTTTGCATTTTAAATACTTATAGCAATCTTATTTATCTTACCATAAGTTCTTCTTCTTCACAATTCTCATTAAGATCAGAAACCATATTACCACCAATTTCAGCACCCTGATTTCCACCAAACATTGCTACCCATCCAGCAGCCAACCATCCTACGAATGGTATACCTGATACGCTAGGAGCTACAGCAGTACCAACGCTAGTACCAACAAGTCTTCCTGTCTGTTTACCACCACCTACTGCTTCAATGCAGGCAACAGTCTTATCAGTTACTTCACCACCACCACTTTTTACTATTGTAGATGGATCTTGCCACGATCTCTTGTTAGAAACTGGACCTCCCTGATTGGTCTTACCATCCATTACATACTCCTCAACAATCTGAGTTGTATTGTTTGCTAATCCTAAGAAACCACCCTTTCTCTTGATGTCCTTAGTGATGTGCATTGTCTTAGGATCGTTAGCAGTGTAACTGATCTTATAACCAGACTCATCTGCTGAGACAACATAAGATGTATAATCTCCTACTGGAGGATTGATATAAGGTACTTTGTTACTTTGCCTTGTCGCTAGTAAACCTATCATACCTATATGGGACACTCCAAAGACTGCACCCAAACTAATTCCTATCCACTTGTCCATAATCTTTCTCTTATAATTTAAAATTTTCGTCCTTCTTAGGATCTACAGCAATAATTTTTAAAGGAGCTTGTTCGATGATAAGAGTTTGAGTAGGACCACCATTCTTACCTACACCGTTACCATTTTGTCCATTCATTTTCATAGTACCATCACCTTTTTTAGATGCAGTTTGAATCCCAAAGCTAGCTAAAACCCCCGTAAAAACCGAGGCTATGAAAGTCGGGTCGATCTTTTGTTGTGGTACTCCTGGGATGGCAACGTAATTTAAAGTCAAAATTCCGCCACTCCAAACCAAAACGCCAAGGCGAACAAATGTACTAATGATAGCAGCTTGCTCATCCTCATCTGGAAGGATCTTCTCTTTGATTTTACCAAAGATACCTTTCTTCTCTTCCTCTTTTAGTTCTTCCTTTACTTCTTTTGCCATTTATACCTATGAAGCTATTACTATATAGCTCATTCAGTAGGTTGCTTTTTCTTACCTATATTATACTTCGATTCTAACTTCCAATCACCCTTATCTTTATAGGCTATGACTTTAATTTGATTAAGTGGTGCTAGTACACCGAGTTCAGACTCAGTTACAATATCCACTAGACCCCAATCAGATAAGAGTTTAGTAATTCTGTTGCGTCGTTCTATATCATTAGACGTTAGGTTAGCGTGCTTACCATCTAACGCAAACAACTCTTTGAAATGCACGATGTAATACTTGCCTTTCTTATGCAGTATGTGACAGGACTGGAACAACTTCTTTTCCTTACGAGAAGCTACACCTATCCTAGTAAGCGTCTCTCTGACCTTTAAGAAGTCATCTGGTTGCCTTAAGGAAACCTCGACCATCATATCCACAGACCAAGACACGTCTTGCTCTTCACTCATCTCACTCCTCCAGTATTCAGTTTTGATTTGATCAATTCGATCTGATCTTTAGTCAGAATTCGTAATGCATCCCGAGCTTTGTCATTGTTATAACCAAAGTATTGCTTAATAAGATCAAGGTTCTCTGCCTTATCTTTTTTAAGCCAGGGACTGTAACGACGCTTCTTTCTGAGACTATTTAGATAAAACGAATATTGCATATCCTTGTCGAGGTGATGCATCGTATTAATCTCATTTGCATATAAAACTGAATCAATGTGACCTGACAAACATTTGTTCACAATATAAGATGGATACTTCTGCATCCAGTCAGGACCACGTTCTTGAAGATCCTCCTTAGTCCAGTTAACACTGTTGAGGTAGTCAGATAGTTTGTAGTTGCTCATTGAAAAGATCTTCTAGGGGTGATTTGTTAGTGTAATTTGTTATTAGCAATTCCTTACGTTTGGACTGATCTAAATTATAAGATCCAGTTGATCTCATAGTATAAGTCAGATCCCACTCTGTCAAATTATAATTTTCAAATAATTTTTTAATAGATTTGCTAGAGTTATATGTGATCATCCACTTCTTACCAGACGTAGAACAATCTAATGCAAAGACATCGTGAGTGAAGTTCCTATGCATAGTACCACCCTTCTCTCCATAAAGGAAGGACTTAATATCATATGGTGGATCCATAAAGACAAAAGCATCCTCAGTATCCTTAAGAAGTGTAGTGTAATCTAAGTTTGTTATCTTCCAGTCCTTAATGATCTCACCGTAACCTGTTAGTTTATCAATACCTCTCTGTGAGAAGTTTGAATTAGATGCTTGTGGTGAGAACGATGAGTTCTCTCCTAGTCCTGAGAAGGAACACTTGTTAAGAACATAGAAGTATGCTGCTTTATCTTTGTATGCAATATCATCTTCCGCTACTCTCTCCTTAGCATCCAAAAACAATTTTTTAGCAGAATCTGGATCTGGATGTTTTTGTTTTAATTGTGTTAGTTTATTGGAAAGGTATTCAGCATCATCTCTTAATGCTAACCAAAAAGCATATAATGGTTTATACTTATCATTTACCCACACAGGTATGTCTGGGTTTTGTTTTGTAAATTCTATTGCAACAGAACCACCACCTATGAATGGTTCACGATACTCTTTAATATCAATAGGGAACTGTCCAATAAGATACTTCGCTGCTCTGGATTTACCTCCAGGATATCTTAATGGTGTCTTCAATGCTTTCAAAATAAATCCCTCATAGTTTCAGGTTCTGGTGGATGTGTCTGATATACAAGACTGTATCTCATAGGAGCATCCTTCATAGGTGGACGTGCACCGTGCCATAGTTCACTAGTAAATTTTACCAGTCTTCCGAACTTTGGCACAACACTCTTAACAATTTCTCCATCTTCTAGGAAGATTGTTTCTCCTCCCATACCTGCGTGCCAATCAGGATTACAATAGATCATATATGTTATACCTTCTGGACTATGTGAATCTGTATGTGGTTTAGGACAGTCCTCATATGTGAACGCATTGTATAAGCATCTACGTACTTTAGGACTACCAATTAATTCTAACCACTTCTTTGCAATAGGTTCGAACTCACCGTACTCCAAATCAAATACTCTACCAAGACTAGGTACCTTATTTCCAAAGGCATCACCTAATTTTTCCCATTGAGTATATGCTTCGAAGTACTGATACAGTTCCCATACATCAGTGAACTCAAATAGATCGTCAGTATACTCAATCATAATGCCATTTGTGGTCCGTGTCCATAACCAATATCTTCTTCACCGTGTCCTTTTCTTCTTAACTCATCATCTTGTACTAACTTACAGTTAATCATATTCTGTCCATATGGTCCTTGATTAATAGGACCAGTTGGAAATGCATTGAATGAAATATTTGCTCTTACAAAATCTGCAAAATGTGGTGCAGTAAAATGAACTAACCAACTTGGAAATATTACTAGGGTACCTGGTTTATATACAGGTGCTTCTACAGCGTTCTCATATACTGCTGAGATTATTTCTAACTGATTATATGCTCTTGCTTGCACAGGGTCTTGGAAGAGCGTAGGATACCCATCTGTAAGACAGTAGGTGCCACTGTAGTATGACATAGGGTGTCTGTGTGGTTGATGGCATCCACCACTGTTAGGGAGCGATACAACCCCCCAAGCAAGACTTACCTCAAACTTACCCCACATTTCAAACTGTTGATCTTTCTTAACTTCATCTAAACATTGATCAATCCATTCAAAAGTATTTTTAAATTGTGGTAAGCAATGTAAGTTACCCTGTGTAGTTTGTACAGTATTGGGTAGATTAAAATTTCCTCTCTCAATAGGATCTAAAGCATCAAGAGTTTCTTCTACTAACTCAGGACTACTCTCAAATGTAAAGAGTTCTACAGGAAAGATGGGATGCTTTTTCATTTCTTCCAAACACACATTGAATCATATACACTCATATGTTGAGTGATATTATTTTGTTCTCTAAATTCTTCTACTGCTCTCTGAATAAGATGTGATTTATAATCGTGACCACATATCAATCCACCATATTTAATCTTAGGATACCAATCATTTAATTCTTTAAGTGCTTGTTCATATGTCATCCAAGCATCCATAAAAATAAAATCAAATCTTTCATTAGGAAATGTAATAGCTAGATCCTCTATGTTACCTTTGATAATTGTTGATCTATGTTCTTCACCTGAAAATCTAATATGATGATGTGCCATAAACTCAAAGATTTCCATCTCTGCTTCACCAGTAGAGTTGGAAGGACCAGGTTCATTATCTTCTCTTAAATAATCTGTATATGGTTGCCAGTTATCGATACCAGTAAGATGTTTAATGTTAGGACAAGCTTGTAACAAAGTACAAAAACTTTGTGCACGATCTACTCCTAGTTCGAGACCAATAAGATCATCACCGTGCATACCAATAAGATGCACAACAGATCGTACATCCGTAAGAGAATTTTTAAAGTCATAGTTCATTTAAACTGACACCTCATCATAAGTTCTGTCATACAAGCAACTAGATTAATCTCTTGATCTGCTACGAATGCTGCCTTGTATTGGTACTCACCAATAACAAGAACTGCTTCAGGAATAGATGCAGATTGCAAATGATTATATAACGAATCATATAACTTTCTCATAATCTGAGTTGGTTCACTATCTAGGTTTTGAACTACCCATTTTTTCATATTAGTAAACTCTTTGTTCTTAAGATATCCAACAAGATCTTGCAACTTAGTATCTGTTACAGCAGCAAGTACACCTGTATCGATCTTACCAATAGAACTATATCTCTGTAACTCATTAAGAGTACGTCTGAAGTCAGGGAAATACTTCTGAACTAATGCTACAAGAACTTTTGGTTCTGCTTCTACCTTCTGCTCTGTAAGGATATCTTGGATCCTCTTAAAGAACTGAGCAGCAAGTACCTGCTTCTCTTTACCATTGATACCAAAGTCTACAACAGAACAACGTGAATGTAATGGTTCAATTATTCTGTTCTTGTAATTGCACGTAAATATGAACCTACAGTTCGAGGAGAATTCCTCGATAGTAGCTCGTAACAATAACTGTACGTCATTTGTGGTGTTGTCTGCTTCATCGATGATGATGATCTTGGCACCACCCACGAGGGAAACAGTTGATGCAAAGTTTTTTGCTTGGTTCCTAACTGTGTCGAGGAATCTACCTTCATCTGATCCATTGATGACATAGTAATCTGCTCCTAGTTCTTCACACAATGCCTTAGCAACTGTGGTCTTACCAATACCTGGTGGACCTGACAGTAATAGGTTTGGAATCTTTTTATTTGCTACAAATTTCTGTAGAACTGTTTTGATGTTATCAGGAAGAATACAATCCTCAATCTTACGAGGACGGTATTGTTCACACCATAGAAAATCAGACATAGATCGACTCAGGAGATTGCATAATATTAAATGAGAATATAATTCTATCCTCTGCAGCAGCGTGTGGCAACGACTGATGCAAACATTGTGATGGGAAGAAGATTATATCACCCTCTTCACATTTTGGAATCTTCTCATCAATAAATCCAGACCAAGGATCTGGAAATGGTGAGAAGAAACAAGTTGGTTTATGTGCTCTACCCAACTGTGCATAGAACACTGCTGAGTAACCTATAACACCGTGTGTATGTACAGGATGCATTTGGTTAGCACTATATCTCTGACACCAAGAACTCATTACCTGTGCACCAGGATTTTCTTGAGCAAAGAAGTCTAATGGTCCTCTAAGTAAATCCATTAGATCCATATGATATGGAGGTTGCTCACCTCTAGTGAAGTACCTATGGTAATCACTATAAAAATGTTCTAGGTTACAGTCAGGATCATCCCAGTTAATCGAAGATAAAAAATCCCTCTTAACATTTTGCCAGTCAGGTACGTGACATATAAGACACGGTAGTCTAAACAAATCTGCTTGGAGGGATACAAATGTTGGGATCATTTTGTGTCTGGTTCAAGAGCAATATAATACTCTACATTGTTTGCTGCTGATACAAAATGACTTACTTTATTTTTAGCAACACTAACTGCATAATCACCTGGTAGAATCTTAAGATTCTCTACCTTGAAACAATAGCAGAAGTCTTCACTACTTGTGTTCTTACCGACTGGAACTGAATACGTATTTGATGTCTCGTTCTTCTTATCACATACTTGTAACCTAATGTCCTCGCCTTTATTATACAAACATAAATCAGGTACCTGATATACACTTGCTGCTCTAATAAGATCCTGTAAAGTATCTGTCTTAAGACTAAACTGTACATCAACATCTGGCATCTGGATACCTTTATTAGGTACAGATGGAATTACTGAAGGGTCAGAATAGTAGAACGTTCCTCTTGAGTTAGAGGTTTCGTCTGTTGTGATAAGCTTCGAAGAGTTTGAGAAGTCGAAGACTGGACTCTCAAAGAGTGAGAGAGTAGATAAGAAATTACCGAGATCATAAATGGCAATTTCTTGAGGGAAGTTCTCGCTGACAATAGCAGAAGCAAAGATGTTTTTGTTGACAGATAGTGTCCTGATGCTGTTGCCAGGATCGATAACAATCGACTTGTTGATCGTGGCAAAGTTCTTAAGGAGGTTCTGAGTTTTTTTACTGAGTTTGACAAGGGACATAATGTAGTTAGAGGATCATTTATCGTAGTCTACAGCAAATGCTGTAGTATTACCAGAATTAATTTGGTTTGCTTTCTCACGCTTATCATTGAAGTGAAGTAGCAAGATACCGTAGTGAATAATCTTTATGATATCACGACGTGCTGTACCTTTTCTATCATAGCGTGATGCATACTTAAGGACATTACTCCTACAGAATGCTTCTGCGTCACCTACTGAATCTATGAGGTCAAGAGTCTGTACGTTCCCGACTGAATAGTGACCTCTGTAAGTGTTTGCAATGTACTCGGAGATCTCTTTGAGATACTCTTCCTCATTGTACTTTCGGTTCATACTGAATAACCATACTGTTCTCGAAGGATCTTCTTATAAGGTAAACCCAGATCTCTGAGTTCGGTAACAAGTTTTAACTTGTTGTGAAGAGCAGTATCGCCACCCAGTTTCAGGGCAGCGACTACTGTTCTCAGTTCGTGGTCATCTATAGGAAGATCCATTTGAATTAAGTATACGTCAGTTTGGTTGATCGGTCAAGTCATCTGATGATACATTGAAATCAGCATCAATTTTGTCATACAACTCAAGGAATGCTTGCTTAGTCTCATCATCAAATCTATTGATGCTGAACTGGATAGCGTCCTCCTTTGAACCGAAGATCTCGAATGCCTTAACGATGTGAACCAACCTACGTGTGGAGATCACCTCATCAATTCCTCCATCAGCGAAGGTCTTACGGATGATCTGTGCCCAGTCAGCAAGACGTGCACAGAAGTCTTTGTCAGCACATTGCTTGTGCAGAATTTTTACTTCTATTGCTGGTGATGGATACTCCTGTTCAAGAGTGATCGCAAATCTCTCAAGGAACGCTTCGTTAAGAACGTTAGTTCCTATGAATCTACCATCGTCAGAACCTTTACCCTTTGTGTTCGCTGTCGCAATAACATTGAACCCATCAGCAGGTCTTACATACTTACCTATCTTCTTAAGGAAAACACCCTTGCCTTCAAGGATGGACTGTAGACAAAGAATCTTGTTTGATGCAAGATCAATTTCATCTAGAAGGAGGATAGCTCCCCTTTCCAGTGCTTCGATAACTGGTCCATTATGCCATACAGTGCTACCATTAGAAAGACGGAACCCACCAATAAGGTCATCTTCGTCTGTTTCAACAGTAATATTAACTCGAATCAACTCTCTATTTAGACTTGACGCTGCTTGCTCTACACCAAATGTTTTACCGTTACCAGATAGACCAGTGATAAAGGTAGGATAGAACTTCTTACTCTTAATAATCTTCTTAACAGAATTGAAGTTTCCGAATGGAACATAAAGTTCATCCTTAGAAGGTACTAGAGATGCTTTTGGATCTGACTTAACGATCTGCTTTTCAAAAACCTCACGTGCTTCTTCGATGGTTAGGTTCCACTTACCTATGGACTTCTTGTACTGCTTAAGTCTCTTCTTGATTGTTGCATATGAACATTTGAATTCGTCTGCTGCTTTCAACAATTCTTGTGTAGAAACTTCAGTCCCGAAGTTGCTTGTAAGGTACTCAACAACTCCTTCAGTTGTTACAGGGATTTCAGTTTGGAATGCCATAATGTGTTTTCTGTATTTGTTTTGTATGTACTAAGTATAGTGCAAAAAAGGGGTCTTGCGACCCCTTAGTAGACACTTATCCAACTGTCTCAGCGAATGATGCGAGCATCTTTTTATTGGATGCTTTGTTCTTGAACATCTTCTTGAACGCTGCACCAACTTGTGCCTTTGTTGCATCTTCCTTTAGATCCTCTAGTGGATTGTCATCTACTATTGCAGTTGTTGGCATAACAAATAACTTGTCATAAGGTGACTGAGTTACTTCATAGAACTTCTGCTTTCTGAATCTCTTGATTGCTTCATCACTGAACTCAGTAATGAATCCCATATACTGAATCATTCTGAAGTATCCACTAGTGTCACGTGGTGTGATTAGACGGAACCCTAGCATTTGTACTTGTCTGAATGAATCCTTAAGGTTCTGGATGAATATATTTGTCTGCTCTAGAGGGTTATCCTTACGAGCATATACTCTTCCAGTCTTACGATCTCTCAACTGGCAACGTCCGTTGAATGAATTACGGAATAGGTTATCACTTAATTGTGCTCTCTTGCAGTTGTAAGAAGGTTGTGCTGCTTCACCATCAGTCAGGATTGATAGAGATACTTTCTCTGCACCAGTTTTCTTGATGAACTGTGGAAGTACTGAGTGCATTGCTGCAATTGCTTCCATCAATGGTGTACCTGATAGACCTAAGATTGAAGGACATCCCATAGAGTATATACGAGTCCAAGTTTTTGGTTGAGTGCTGTTAACACCAGCATTTCTCCAGAGTGCTAGGGCAGATCTATCTTTCTCTTGCTTGTTTCCATCTGAACTAAGCATTTCAAGTAGACCGAATCCTTGGTTGAAAGAGATCTTACCCAACTTCTCTTCGAACTTATCTTCTGTTCTATCGTAGTAGTTGTTAGAATAGATGCTATTGGTGAATGCATATACTCTATAAGGGATACCAACTTTCTGGCAGAACCAAGTTAGTTGAAGAACTTGCTTTACTGTATCGAATAAGCAATTGCTCATTGAACCAGACCAGTCTAGTAGGAAGATCATACCGTGATTCTTTCCTTCAGGTAGGTTGGTTACCTTCTTAAATAGATCCTCGTTATATCTGTAAGTATGAAGCTTCGCTGTATCGAGAACCCCAGTGCGACTAGTAGTAGCACGAGCATAACTCGAAGCTGCCTTACGACACTCAAACTCTTTGACCAGATAATTGACTTCTTTCTGTGATGACTTAAAGAACTCTCTGTAGTCTGACTCACTCTTCTCAAGATCTTCTTTCTCAACATTGTATCTCCAGAGTTGACCATCATCAGGATATTTAGGCATCTCAACCTTATATCTCTCTTCAGACATCTGAAGTATTTCCTTCCAAGAGATGATTAACTTATCAGGATCAACTTTATCAATCTCAACATACTCAGTCTCGTATCCACCGTGCTTGACATACTCTTTAACTTTGTCTGTAAAGATCTTATCTGTCTGTGCTTCCATTGGATCACCACCTTCTCTACCACCTTCCTGTATATGATCTGTATCATCTACATCCTGAGTTAGATCACCACCCTCAGATTCAGTTCCATCATCACTCTCTGGTTGACCATCAGTGTCAGCATCTATTGGTGGTTCCTCTGAGAAAGGATCTTGTGAATCATCACCTAGATCTGGATTAGAATTAAACTGAGGTATTTCAAATGCTGAATCATTATCTTCTGCATCTTCTTGCTGCTGTTTATCATATTCTGCCTTCATAAACTGATGAATCTCTTTAGCAACTCTCTCTACATCTTCGAAAGTCTCACACTGTCCTACTGCATCTACAAATACTTGCTCTTCATCTGTGAATGGGATGAACTGGAAGTTACCGACCTTGTACTGTAGGTTGATCTTATCAATCAATGCAAACTTCTCAACGTTTCCTTGTACTTCAAAGAAATCTTGCTCACTCAACTCCTTATAACCTGCGAAGAATGTCTTAGGAAGACCTTGATATCTACGCTTCATTAACTTCTCGATACGAGCATCTTCTACTACATTCAAGAATGACTGAGGTACTGCTCCGTACTCCCACTCTCTTGGAGTGTATAGAGCGTGTCCTACTTCGTGACTGACAAGCATATCATATACTGCTTCTGTTGCCTGATCCCAGATTGGAAGTGTTAGTACACGTCTCTCTACGTCAAACTGAGCAGTCTCGCAATTTCTATGCTCGATGATTAGATCCTCTGTTGCTAGTAGTTTAGCAAGGGTTCCTTTGACTTCTCTGTTGACTGTCATTTAATTCCTTCGTTTGTATACACATATTATAAGACCCCCGATGGCGGTCGGAGGTCTTTAGTAGACACTTTATCAACTGGTTGCGTCTGTCTCTCGCACTCTTAAGTGCACGTGGTTTTAATTTACGTTTGGGTGGCTTCCCAGAATTGTGTTGCCAGTTTGGAGTTGTCATTTTGCATTGAAGGCTATGGATACTCTAGGAGTATCTATAAGATTTTTCTCAGTTTTGTGCTCTAACCAAGATGGGAATAATACAAGAGTCCTTGGTGTGGGAGGAAAGTGACGACCTTCCTCTGTACCCCATAGACACATCTTAGAATAAGGATTGGGATTCAAGAATACAATCCCTCCCATCTGGGGAACACAGTCCTTATGATAGTATACACCAGATACTTGAAAACCTGCGTGAGTGTGTGCAATTTGGAAACTGTCCTTAGGTCCCCTATTCATCCAAGAATTCGCTATCGTACAAGTAGGATCTATATGTGCCAATGACTTTTCACAAAATGCTCTCAAGCGGGGTAAATTATATTTTTGAAACAACTGGAGATCATTCATCCCTGTATGTGACCCATAGACAATTTCTTCCTTGGCACCTACACTCAGGTGAGATAGGATGTCTGGATCATCAGGAATTCCATCGATCTCCTCGTCAATTAATGTGTCATTATGATTAAACACATATAGATGTGTTGGGAAAAGTTCCATATCGAATTGGATTAACCTTGCCAAATTAAATCAGGCATTTGCTGAGGGGAAGATCTTCCCACAGTGAGCATAAGAATGAAGTATCCTATGAACCATATTGCGTTGAATATCCACGCTTGTCTATAGAGATACTTTCTTACACCCATAGAAATTGCAACTCTCTTTACATCACCTTCATTATCTTCTTTACCAATTGATCTAAAAATCTGTTCTATGATTACAGCAATGATTGTACCTATCACTAAAGGATAGAATACAAAATTTGCAAATGATATAACGCTTATTAAAAATGTCATCTTGGTCTAGGTAAGTTAGGGAATCTTTGTAGTCTAACACTATCAGGAATACTAATCATAAAGGAAACCGACCATCTCTCGTCTTCCTCTTCATTCATACGAACCTCGTGGTCTTGGTAACCTGGCCAGAAGTATAGGTCACCTTCACGTGGTATCTGACAGTGTGTTGTTGGCCAATAAGGTCTTATTCTCCAAGTAGTCTCTACTGCGTGTGAAGGATGATAGAGATAAAGGTCGCCAGTATTGCCAGGTGGAACCTGTAGATAATAGGTTCCTGCAACATCACACTCTGCGTGGTTGTGACGCATCTGGAACCCACCTTTCGGATTGATGTTAACCCAACAGTGTGTAACCTCAAGTTCTGGATCAAATAATTCTTGTTTTGATAGAAGTAAATCATTAAACTCAGGGTACTCCTTATGTATCTGGTCATTAGAATGAATAGTACTGTAACCCGTACCATAAAATTTATTCTCTGGTACACAAAACTCATCACGACGTGCTATTAAATCTTTCCTGAACTGACAGTGATTACTATATTCGTTATTGCTTGTATAAAATGGAATGTCAAACATCTTCAAATACCTTTGAGAACTCATTAACCTTTTCAAACCTGATAGTTCTATCAAATTTGTCTAGGAGTACATCACCCTTATGAGAGATGATAAACATATTAGTATCAGTATATAACTCCTTAAGAATTTTTAGGAGTTCTTCTGTTGCTGTATTATCTAGTGAACTATCAAATACTTCATCAAGTATCAATAGATTTGTAATGATAGAGTTCTTTAATTTAGCAACGTGTCTCCAAGTAAAGAGAAGTGATAGGTCAATCTTCTGCTTCTCACCTTCAGAGAAGGATGAATAAGAGAACTTATCACGATGACGTGACTTAATAACCTCACCAAACTCTTCATTCAAAGTAAAATTAATATATGTATCCATTGATGTAAGATACCTATTGATCCTCTGATTAATGATAGGAATATACTTAGAAATAATTTTTGCTTTGATACCACCATCCTTTAAAAGATTACCAACTAACTTATAGTCTTGTGCTTCTTTGCTTACACCTGAACAAGCAGTCTCCTTATCATTATAATCTTGTTGTAATTTCTCCAGTAGTAACTGTTCCTTACCAAGATCTGACTCATCAGTTAAGTTCTTAATCTGAGATAATATATCAGTATTCTGTTTCATCAACTTCTGTTCTTCGTTTACTAGACGACGAATTTCAAATTGATATTCAGTTACATTAGAACTATCCTCTCTTAATTTCTCAATCGATTGAAGTGTCTTCTGTACTTGTTTCTCTAGAGTACCTGCTGCTTCATTTATTTCATCAACCTTTTCGTTTAAAGTTTTAACTTTGACCTGTCTGAATTTCTCTTCAATCTCCTGAGTACATACAGGACAAGATGAATTATCGTTAAAGAATTTAATATCTTTAACAACTCTCTCCTGTCTTCCGTTCAACTTACTCAGTATACCAAAGGTCTTTTTATATTCATCTTCCTTTGTCTTTAACTTTGTAGTGCTGTTAACGAGTTTGTTAATCTTCTTTTGAAACTCTTCGATCTCTTCTTTTAGACTCTTCATTCGTTCTTCATTGTTATCAAACCTTTCCTTCTGATGAGCGATTCTCTCATCATTAACAATAGTAAGTTTTGATAAGGTTTTCTCCTGTGCTTTGATAGCAGCAGTAGCCATTTCCAGTTCGTGCTTACAGTCACGAAGTATCTCATTGTTATCCTTTACACGCTCCTTGAGGAGCATATTCATATAAGAAAAGATTTGAATGTCCAGTAGATCTTCAATGACTTCTCTCCTATGACTAGCACCTAATTGCATAAAAGGCACAAAGGTACTGCTACCCAGTATAACAACCTGTGTAAATGACTTAAAGTTTAATTTTAATATACTTTGCTCAAGGTATTTCTGATAGTCTCTGTTAGCAGCATCCTGATCTATAAGAGAATCGTTACGATATATCTCAAATACACCTGGTTTAATTCCACGTACTACCTTGTAATCTATTGTACCTACTTGAAATTCTATCTCAACTAAAGTATCTCTCTCGTTGATTGTATTAACTAACTGTGACTTTGTGATCTTCCTGAAAGGTTTGTTAAACAATCCAAAGCACAGAGCATCCAACATCGTTGATTTACCTGCACCATTCGCTCCAATAACAAGAGTGGAAGAGGTCTTAGTAAAATCAAGTTCAGTGAATTGGTTGCCTGTGCTTAAGAAGTTTCTCCAACGAATCTTCTCAAAGGTGATCATAATGACAGAGGAGGAATAACGAGATCTTCAGGATTGATGAAAGTATAATGATAGTTATGAGCAGAACAATTGTCTATAACAATGTCCTCCTCTACTTCAGTTACTTCCAGTGGACGTTTATAGTCAACTGCTTCTAGCATACCATAATAACGCACTGCGTCATCTTTGTCAACAAAAATTTGCACAACCTTATTTCCATCAGCACCAGTGACAGCATATACTCCTCCAGTAGATTTATCCAACAATATGAACATTAAAGATTGAGTGCTTCTGTGTACAACGATTTCAAAATATTCACTACGTTAGTTTTGTCTATAGAATCTTCCAAGTCTTGTACATAATTTTCTAGTATAGTAATCGTATCTTCTGTCTCAAGATTTTCATCCACGTCAACCATATCTAAAGATAGATCCTCAATGATTTTGAGATCTGCCACATCACTATCTTGCAGTGATTTAATGTAACGATCAAACCATACTTGGTTCTCTCTGTTCTGTACGATTACCTTTACATAAGATCCCTTTAACTTAGTGAAGTCAGGTAAGGTTTCATAATCCTTTTGAACATCATCATAATATAATTTGTTAAAGATTTGATAAGGATTAAGATGGAATGTTAAGTTAAGTGTATCTGTATTTAGGGTGTGGAACCCTCTTCTCTGACCGTAATCATTCCAGTAAAGTTGGTACGGATTTCCGAGATAGTTGATGTTACCTTGCTTTGACTTCATATGGAAGTGTCCTGAGCAGCATAACTTAAACTTATTATATGGTGATGGATCATCACCGTGCTCCATAAACCTACCTGGTATAGCTTCGAATCCTGTTAGTTCTAGATGTCCAAAACATACTGGTGCATCTGAATCCTCAACCATCTGATCTATTTGCTTTCTATTATCGTCACAAATCCAAGGCAGCATTAATATTCTAACACCTTCAACTTCAATTTCTTCTGGTTCTGTGTAGATTTTTATATTGTCATACTCACCTAGGAGGTGCTCAGGTGAATTAATTTTAAGTGTGTTCTTATAGTATATGTCGTGGTTACCAATAAGCATATGCATCTGGATACCCATCTCTCTGAGAGGATCGAACCACATCTCTCTAGCAGATTCAAGCGACAAAAAATTTATAGCCTTTCTCTTATCAAAGGAATCTCCAAGACACATCACAGTTGTGATCTTGTGTCTCTTGATATATGGTATGACTGTATTAGTATAGAACTCTCTATACTTCTCTATGAATACTTGATTATCGTTGCGTACTCCAAAGTGCTGATCAGTTATCAGCAGAAGTTTTTTGTTCGATGTCATACTCAATTACAATCTTCTTGGACATTCTACCAGTTGAATTGGAAGTGGTCAACTGTGTCCACTCACCTTTAAGCAATGCTTCCATTACCTTCTTATCCAACCCACATAGGTTTACAGCATTATCTACTGCTGCTCTGACTGATTCAAGACCATCTGGATATGTCCTGACCTTAAATCCGTGTTTATCTAATTCTACTTCTGCTGTCACCTTCTAAACACCCCCAGTCTTATAAGGATGTACATAATAATAACAGTCCAAAATAAAGTGTACCACATAGTTAATAGCGAGTGTTCATTTCAATACGTGACTTGATGCCACTTAGTTCTGCATTAGAAGAAGGATCATCTGAATGGAATACTTGTTCGAATCCACTCTTCTCTATAATCTTATCCTTTATATCCATCTGTCTTTTCTCTTTAGCAATTCTTCTTAGGAAGGCATAGTATACTATCTGTGTAAAATATGCGAAGGGGTTCTTAGACTTAGCAGGGTCGAAGTTGTCTATGTACTGTACACAGTTCTCTACACCGTCTGAGATCATATCCTCCTTGTACATATAGTTAATAAAGTTAGGACGATAAGACAAATGTGTTGCTATCTTTAAAAAGCAATCACCTATGTATTCATCTATTCTAGGTTTCTTTTTGTCTCTAATTTTAGCCAATTCAACCTTATCACGATAAGCCACGATTGCCTTTAGGAACTTTTGGTTATCGACGTAATGTTGATTTTTGGTATTTTTTCTCGCCACCATAAATGCCATATCTTACAGGTAGTTGCATAACAAAATTATATCAGAAATGGAGTAGCTTGACAAGTTGTGTAAATTTGGTTAGACTCAACACTGTCAGGGTTGGCGGGACAGACTTAGCTAATATCTTGGTTAAATAGATCTTCTAATTTCTTTCTGGTCTCATCGACTTTACCGATAAGTCCCATACCCATATTAGGATCAATCTCTTTTGAGGAAGATTTACCTTGAGGATGTCTTACTTGCATTTCAGATTTGATAAAATATTTGTACATTAAAATTGCTTCCGTACTTAACGGAGCGATTGTAAGGATCCTATCTTCAGGTATGATATAAAAATCTTCTGCGGAAAAAACCATCCACTTCTTTAGACCTACAGCGACCGCCCTCCGTCCATCGGACATTGTATCATTTGCGTGAACCTTTGCAGGATCTTGAATAAATGCCATATGTCCACCTTCTTCATCAGATACTACTATCTTGCCAATGATCTCCTCTCCGTTCATAAGCTTGATAGCTCCGAAGAATTCTTCATCAGGTCGAATGTAACTGAGGGATTGACTCATTTCTTGTCTCCTAAATTAATCTCAGTGATGCCATAGGTGAACTTCTCGTCGTTATAAATTCGGATTCGTTCAGTCAAGTGGTTTAGAGTGAAGTTTCTAAACTTACCATTACTAATGTCATCAGCAAAATCATAAAGTGTAGCACGTGCCTTTGAATCGTGCTTTCTCAAGGCTCTCCCTATTGATTGTAGGTTCCGAACTCTTGATTTAGTTGGTGAGGCAAAGATAACATTATGTAGGTTCTTGATATTGATACCTGTACTAAAGGTACCGTACGAAGCAAGGATGATAGCGTTGTCAGACGCTTCACAGATTTGTCGTACTTCTTCACGTTCATCAGTGGGTACACCACCGTGAATATAAAACAAATGTTTAGATTTGTTATTACTATTTAGCATTTCCCACAAAACGTCTCCGTGTTTCTCGATAAAATTGAATAGTATCAAGGTGTTTCCAGAGATATCTTTTGCTAGTCCAGTTATAATTTTATTCCGTTTCCTATTTCCTATGATATAATTTATCTCATCCTGATAGGAATCAAATCCAATGTAATCGTGTTTACATACTAGGATGTTGATCTTTAATTCTGATAAGTACGAAGACTTCTGTAAGTCTGCAGTCCTAATACTTCTTTCTACGGGACCAAATAAACCTTCTAATACTAACTGGTTGCATTGAAGACCGTCGAGAGTACCAGTAAGACCCACGCGAAAGTTAGCGTTATGGCACTTATTAAGAATGGACGTAAGTGATTTTGCTTTGTATAAGTGTGCTTCATCTCCTATTACCGCATCGAAACGTTTAAAGTATGACTTGTCTTCCTTATAGATTGACTGCCACGTACTAATTATAACCTGAGCGTTAGTATATTTTTCTTTACCACCATAGATCTGATCTACAGTCCCTTGACAATAGAATCCATATGATTGAAAATCTTTATATAATTGTTCTACTAATGATGTTGTTGGTACTATGATTAAGACTTCTAAGTTCCTTTGTATGTACCATCTCATCAAACAATATATTATTAAACTCTTCCCTGATCCAGTTGGGCTGAGTATAAGCCGTCTATATCGACGAAGTGCTGAGTAAATTGCTTTGAGTTGGTAATCTCTTGCCTTGATAGGCATAGCCAGAGATCGAACAAAACGAGCAATTGTCTGCGGTGTAACTTCTGCATCTGTGTCTCCTGGTTTTCCAAATTGTTGATTATCTTCGATGGTGTACTCATACCCCATCTTCTCCAACCATTCAACCAGGTAGTGATAAAGTCCTACGTACAGCTCACCAGTGCCAGGAGAATACAGACGGATCTTACCATCCCATCTCCTGTACCTACGCTGTTGTTGTAGGAATTTTGCTTCAGGAACTTCAAAGGTAAAGTACTCAGACAATTCGTGATGAATATGCTGCTCAGTACCTATCCTAAGATAGACATCATTCTTTTTAACAATGGAAGTCATCAGACAGGGAACTCGTACCGCTTTGCGTCAATCGCATTCTTCACTTGGAATCCACGATTGTTTATCATCTTGAGAATGTTCTCAATGTAGTTTATACAAGTCTCAAAATATTTAATTGTCAATGTCTGCTTTGCTATATCCTCATCACTATCCAAGAAGATACCTAGATCTCCCTTAAGAACCTTAAGGTCAAAGTATTCTCCTTTAGCATTTGGACCTTTACCATTGTAATATAACCACTTCTTTTTCCTGATTACACCTAGTTCTATCTTCTTCTCTTCAAGAATTAGTTTGTACTTATTGTAGTACACGTGATACTTTTGATGAAGTCTTGGTATAACTAAAGACTCATCACCCAAATTTAATTCATCAAAGAGACAATCTTTTGCCCAAGACTCTTGGAGTTCATCAAGTAATGCCACCTGTTTGTTCCTCCATAATATCCATAATTTGTTCGAACGACTTGATGTGATCTATATCACTAAGAAGTTTCGCAAGTTGTGAAACCACTAAGGGTTTCTCATTAATAGCACCGTATTTAAGTGCAGCACGTATGTTGCCACTAGCATCATTAAGATGCTCCAAAGTTTGCTTTGATAACATAATTAACTCAAGTTAGTTTTACGAGTACCTGCCAAGGATTGAATCTCGTATGACGTATAATCAAATGAAACACTTGCTTGGAAGTATTCTTGTTCAGATAATGTAGCATCAAATTCCAAAGTACTTAGTGAAGTTGGTTTTAAGTCTTTGAAGTTCACATTATATAGTGGTTGGAAATTTGAATTTAAAATTGCTAGAGTACCATCAGCATATCTAAGATCACCTAGAGACTTACCGTAGTTAGTCTTAAGACTCATAGGTTGATTCTCTTCGAAGTCTGCTCTTTCTTTGAAGTTATCTGGTACACCCAATGCTCTCATCCAGTTATGAAGAATAAGATAGTTCTCCATATCTTCATCAATCAAGAAGTTTAAACTAAGTTCACCATAGGATATGGTACCTTCTAAATTGATACTACGATAGGGAGTTGGTTGATCTACCAAGCTAACACTCATTTCTGGTACGTTAGCAGACTGTGCAAAGTATGCCACCTTGGGAAACTTTGCCAGTACGAAACGGAAACCACCTGGGCTTAAGAAATTCCTATTTGAGATTTGACTAGTGAAAGACATTGACTATATTAGTGGGCACCGTCGTACCACTATTTAGTCACATCCAGTACTCGTCTAAAACATCAAACACTCTATTAAGAGTCTGGTTAGCACCAACGCATTCCCATTCTCCTTTCTCTCCTATTTCACACTTATAATCCAACTCTCTTTTGAGTTGCATTAGTCTGTTGGTCATTGCTACTTTGTCTAATCTACCGTTCATTTTTGATACCAAGTACGTAATCTATTGAGTTCGGGTGGTCGTGAATATATGGTACGTCTTCGCAAACAATTCTTTTTGCATCATAGGAATCAGTTGCAGTGACACAGATTTCCTGATGTTTATGTGAGTTGTCCATATAACCTACATTGTAATGGGTCATTGGCACACTCCTTAATAATGGTACAAATATTTAGGCTATGACATAAAAAAAGAGACCCCGAAGGGTCTCTCTTGTGTGTATATCGAAACTTCGATTTACATTAGGTTGTCAACCAAACTACGTCTGTAGTAGCGGTTTGCATTGGCAGTAAGTGCACCTTCACCTTGAGTAGTACCCTCAGCGAATGGGTTAGCAACTAGACCATATCTGGTCTTAAAGCCAATTTTTGGTTGGAATGTATCCTGACCAACCGCACGAACCATCTGTAGAGGAACGTAAGGGCAGTAGAATAAACCAGCATCATATGCAGAACCACCTTTGTAACCTGCGACGTAGAAGTGTCTGTCACTTACGTTTGCAGAGTAAGGGTCAACATAAACCTTGATTCTTCCGTTAAGAGTACCAGCAAGTGTGCTGCTGTTGTCATCAGGAAGTAGATTGCTGTTTCCAGAAAGAGCAGGTGTGTAATCTAGTACACCAGCCATTGATAGTGCAGAAGCAACGTCAGCGGAACAAATTAAGATGTTCCCCTTTCCACGACGAGTTTCGTGCCCGATGGCGTTCATATCTCTTTCAATGTTGAAAAGTAAACCTTTGAACTTCTCAACTGACCATCTACCATTGGAGTCAACGTCTAAGTCGAAGATACCAGCAGTTGCTGTGTTGTTCTGAGAACCAGGTCTTGCAACCTTGTATACAGTACGAACAACTTCTCTGTTGATCTCAGCAAGAACCTCTGTTGAGAGGATGTTTGCTAGTTCTGACTCAGCGTCTAAACCGTGAACGGCTTTGAGGTCTTGAGCGAGCTCTAGTGAGTACTCAGCTTTGAGGGCTCTGGACTTAGCAGTCACAGTAACTTTCTCAATACTGAAGTTCATCTCAGCGAATGCATTTGTTGATGCATCACCTAAAGCTTCAGACTCGGCAGTAGTCATACCTGTTGAGGTATTGTAAGTACCACTGTCGTTAAGTAATCCTGGGTTAGATCCAGACTGTGCTGTTCTACCTAGATCACTTGCTGCGTTCTCTGCTGAGAACTCTGAATCTGCTTCATTGTAGAATGCTTCAGTTCCAGCAGTACGGTTTGTACCGTAGCGTGAACGCATTGCGAAGATAAGTCCAGTAGGACCAGTCATTGGCTGAACACCAGCAATGTCATAAGCAATAAGCTTAGGCATTGACCTTCTGATCAAGCTAATGAGAACAGGATCGAAACCTGCACTTGGACCTGTGGCAGTAGCGGTGGCACTGAAACCTGCAACGGATGAGGTTGATGCTGTGCTAACTGTTGGAGCTGCTTCTGTAAGCACTCCAGCTTCTTCTCTTAAAAATTTTTCTTGGTTTTCGAGCAGGACTGCGGTGACCGCTTTTTTGTAATTGTCCTTGATACTATCAAGTCCATCACAATCAAGTACGGGGTTCCACTTTTCCTGCAACTGTTCAGAATTGAACATTGCTTTTTTTCTCCTTGGAAATAGTAGTTTTAATCAATTAGTCATTTAGGCTTTGAAACGCTTCAGAGCATCTACGTAACGTGACATAGACTCTGTGATTTCGCTGTCCACAACTGGTTGTACGTCTTCTGCAACGGTTTCACTGTCAGCTTTCGCTGGCTTGCTGGAGAAGTACGACTCCTTCAGAGTTTCTACCTTGCTGCGGAATGACTCTTCATCTTCAAACTCAACCCCTTCTGATAAAGATGCTAGCTTCTCCTTTTCAGTAGCTGCTAGTCCCTCAGAAACCTCGCTCACAATCCCATACTTAACGTAACCTGCAACTGTAGAGTTGAGGCTTACATTCTTGTCAATTTGCTCGTTGAGTTTTGCTTCCATTGAATCAAGTTCAGATGCCATCGATTGAAGAACATCTGCCTTTTCTTCGGGAACCTCAATATGGTTCTCGATGAAAACTTTTTTAAGACCGTCTACAACACTCTCAGCGATCTCTGCTTTGAGACCAGTATCAACTGCGAGTTTGTTATTGTCCATCCAACCTTGAACTGCATAGGTTAGATATTCATCGACCTTCTCGGCCAATTCAGTCTTAACAATTTCGATTTCCTCTGTTAAGGACTTGGTGTACTCTTCGTGTACCTTCTCAAGTTCCTCGTTGAGGCGAGAGACGACTGCAGCTTCGAAGATTGTTGCTGCTTTAGTCTTGAACTCTTCGGAGAGTTCTTCTCCTTCGGTTAATGCTGCAACATCTTGAGATACATCGATCTCAATTAACTGTTCACCATCAGCATTCTCTGCTTCTACAGACTCAGCCTTCTTGCTGCTTGCAGCAGATGGTTTTGTCTTAGGTGCAGACGCTTGAGTCTGACTTGGTGTCTTTAGTTTGTTGCTCTCATCATCAGGCTTACTGTTCTGTGGTGTAGGTCCACCGAGAACTTCGACTGATCCGAGTGAAGAACCATCAGCAACGGCACCGTCGAACTTAGCTTCGGTGACCTCTTGGGTTTGTTCTTCAGATGCCTTTACTGTTTCATCCGACATTAGTTTTGTCTCCTTAATAAATTCTTACTGGAATTAATCTAAAAAATATTTATAATCTATAGAGAGTTCATAAGTTTTGCGAATGCGGAAACTTTCATCTCTTCGATTACTTTTGCGTTTGGAGCATTGTCCAAACCTTGCTTAATTGTGCGGAGTTCACGTTCTTTGAGAATATTATTCTCCCAGACCCACTCCTTTCCTTCCATTATTCCAGACACAAAAGCGTCTGGTGCACTGGGATCTGCCACAATATCAGCAGCAGTGGCAAGCATAAAGTCATCAGCGACAACATTTACACCTTCACTAGTCCTTCTTAGGGATCCAATCCCGCGTGAGGATACCCCTAATTTGACTCCTTCTCCTAAAAGAGACCTAGCAATGTTACCCATAGGGGTCTCAAGGATACGTGCTCTTCCTTTGAAGTTTGTTCCATCTTCTTGCAAAGATGTGATTAGATGAGATACTCTATCTAGGTTAACAGTTGGACCTTCGGGGTGACCGAGTTCTCCAAGTGCTCTACCTGACTTGACGAAACTTTCGTTGTATTTACCAACTTCTCTTCGGAGAGTAGCCATAGGATACATCCTTCCATTGCGATTTTTAATCTCGCCCTGGAGAAACGTGCCTTCGATATACAGATTTTTCTTACCACTCTTTGTACTCTCTTCAAGTACTTGAATGTCTTCAATCTGTTCCGTTATCAGTTTCATTAGGTGTCTCCTCTGGTGTTACTTCAGTTTCAGGTTCAGAATCTTTTAACCAATCTTTTGCAATCTCTTGTCTTCTCTGATCCAGAGCATCTTTAGAGAGTGCCATCATTGCATCATTAACTTCACCGCTTAAATCCTTTTTATCGGAAAACAGTTTGTCAACGATTTCAGTAGCTGGAATGCTAGGCATAATAAGTCCTCATCAGTATTATTTAGAATTCCCCACGTTTATAGTCCGCAGGTTCTACATTATCTATGCCAATTGGAGCCTCTTCTTCCATTCCTTCAGCTTCCATAGCTGCAGGATCTTCGATAGGCATACCAGTGGCAGGATCAATCGTTGCGGGATCTGGTAAGACACCCTTCTCGATTTCATCCTCAATCTGTTCGTCAATCTCATTGATCTCTGCGTCAGTATGTCTAAGAATATGACGACGGATATATTCAAGTGAGAAGTAACGGCCAGCAAATGGATCCATTGCAGTGACTAGGTTTAGACGCTCAGTAAGCATCTCTTTCTCCTTCAGTTCAGCGAAGTAGTTGTCAGCAATGAAGTTGTACTGGATGTGCTCTGACATATCATCCCAGTCCTCAAGACTGATGATACCTTTCAGAACTAATTGTGTCTTAAGTAGGTCGTGGAATAATGAACTGAACTTCTTCCTTAACCTAGTGACAAACTTTTGGAATTTAATTTCATCTCGTGTGATCTCAGCAGCACGACCTAAATTAAATGTTGAGTCGGATTCTAACCGTGACTCTGGAACGTTTAGTGCTCGGTAGAGTTTCTTTTGGAAGTACTTGACATCTTCAAGTTCTCCAAGATTTTGTCCACCTGGGAGCGTAGTGATTTCAGTACCTCGTCCTCCTTCTCTTCTGGGTAACCAGAAGTCTTCGAGCATTGACATAAATTTTCTGTCATCTCTTATTTCTCCTGTATCTGCGTTGTATACTAACTTGTTTCTATAGCGAGACATTACCTCACGGAGGTACTGTTCTGCTTTTTGCTTTGGAAGATTTCCTACATCAATGTAGAAAATACGACGTTCTGGTGCACGGCTTAAACGATAGATAACCAGCGAGTCTTCAATCATCCTCAGCTGGTTAAGTGCTTTAATTGCTTTGTGCAAATGTGACATAATCACATTCTTATTCATATCTTTCAAACCACTATGGCAGAAAGCGATTGCATCAGGTGCAATCTTCATACCAGAAGTCTCCATACCTGCACGCATTCCCTTGGGATTGTACACGTAATACTCAGCAGTCTTAGGTGCCAAGTTAGCTTCTAGTGTGCGTGGATCAAGAAGTTGTTTATCCTTCTTGTTCTCCATCTCCACAACCTTGCGAATCTTACGAGGATCCACATACCTAAGTTCCGTGATTCCACCACGGGGATTCTTAACATCAATTACTTTATGGTAATATAACTTCCCATCAATATACCAACGTCTAAAAATATCATATGCCATCTTGTCAAAATCAAGAAGTCTCAGACAGTTTACAAACTCTTCTCTGATCTGTTTCTTAATTCCTGACCCGACCTTTAAATTACTTAGTTCTACTTCTACAGGTGTATCATCTACATCACCTGCAATTGCTTCATTGACCACATCGTCAATTGCTCTGTCACATTCAGGATGAATTGACATAGAGCGATAACGACGGATGAGATCGTTCTCATCTTTGAATGTTCCATCAAGATCAATGGCGGTACCAAAGTACCCTCCACCTGCGACTGGGGTAGCCGCATCATCTGACTCTTTACGCACGAAAGAAGGGCCAGTACCCTGACCCTTCTTGGCTCGTTCAAGAGAATAACCAAAAAGTTGTGACATCTATCTCGTTTTGTCTGACCTACTATTTAGCAGGGTTGTTAACCGCTATTTCCAGTATTGATGTCTGTATCGTATGTCCAGTATTGAACTTGGAACTCTACAGTATACTCTTCTGGTGTATCATTATTACCCCAGTCAAGATCAATAGCACTGATATTAGATGGCCAGATACCTTCGAACTTATATGTACGAATGATCTTACCCTTTCTATCCATCTGTCTAACCTTTGCCATTGCCTGATAATCAGCGATGGTGTTAGAGTTCTGGAAGTTTTGTTGTAGTGCTTGGATGTTTGTTGACCAAGACTCGAAGAATGCTCTGAACTTGAATGACTGATCGTTAAGTACGGTTACAGTCCAAGGTTCAAAGTTACGATCTCCAGCAATCTTGAGCATACGTCCACGATAGGGAACCTCAACAACACCCACTGTAGATGCAGGGATGTTTGCTGCCTTCACAAGGAAGGTACCGAATGCAGATGCTTCGGAAGCGTTAAGTTGTGATCCACCTGCTGCGTTTTCTACTCCTTCAGATGATGATCCTGATACACCACCTGATTGTGGTGATACTCCATCCTGTAGTACAGGAGGTGCATAGATCTCACATTGGAACAGATTGGGACGAGCAAAGTCCCTTACTTGGTCACGGAAGGAGAAAATCGGGGCTCTTACCGCCGATTGTTCTACCTGTCCTGGTTGTGATTCTGACATTAGTGTGTCTCCTTAATTAGTTCTCTTGAAATCAGCTAGTTACTTCAGCGAAACTAGAACCAGTTCTAGTTGCAGTGAAGGTAAGAGTGATGTAATTGATCGACCTCGTAGGCTTCACGAATATCTCCGCAAAGAATTCCCCACGATCAATTGCTTCGGGTGGGTTGTTGCTGCTGTCGCAAACAACTAGGAAGTCCACTACACCACGACGTGACTGAACACTACGTAGGAATGGTTCCACAATATTCTTGAATGAAGCACGAGTGAACTCGTCATTCAATTCGAATAGTTGTGTCTTAGCTGCTTCTGAGATAGCATCCTCAAGTACCAAGAACAAACGACGAACGTTAATTCTATCGAATGCAGACTGGTAAGAAAGTGCAGTCTTATCACCGAATAGTACAATACCCTCACCAGGGAATGATACTACTGGGTTAATACGTGCAGCATACAAGCGATCTCTATGATCCTTAAGAGGAGAATATGCTAGTTTAATTGCGTTCCTTAACTGACCTCTATTGAATCCTGCAGGTGAGAACCACGCTTCTGAATTCAGAGTTGTGCTTAGTGTTAATCCTGCAAGGTCAGCGTTACAAGCGATGTATCTATACTTGTCGTTGTACTTATCATAGATGTACTTGTAGTTGTTATCAAATACAGCATAAGATGTAGAAGATAACTGATCGAAGTAATCAATAGTACGATTTACTATGACGTTAGTATCGCTCTGTCCAATCACATCTCCTCGTGATGGTGAAACGAATGCCATACAATCTTTACGAGTTGCAGCAATGTCGATGATCTTCTGTGCTTTTGCAACAGTGTCACTGGTGTCTGCCATTGATGGACCCATTAGGATGTAGTCAACATCAATAGTTTCCTTGTCAGCAACAAGGTCGAATGCACCGAGGATCTCTCCACGTGCTAGGGTATAACCATCAACACCACCCTGTAGGGCGTACTTGACAGTTGAACCATTTGCTGTTCCGATGATCTCTCTACCAAGAGGAGTTTCATTAGTCTTGATTGCAGTTTGTTGCTTAATCAAGTCGAACTGGGTTCCAATACCTGTTTGTCCCCAATCTCCGTTAGCAGATCCATTTACATCGTACAACTCTGAGGTCTCGTGTGATCCCCAGTAAATGTACTGTGAATTGTTCTTAATGACATCTCTATAGTAGATTGTCTCTCCTTGTACACCCTTAGCATCAGATGCTTTAGATACAAATAGGAACTTCTCAAGAACAGATCCAGGAGTACCTGTTAGTTTTCCATCTCCATCAAGGACGATGATGTGTATCTGGTCATCAGCACCACCACGATCAGCAACCCAAGGTGAAGTTGTAGGACGTGGAGCGACTGCGTTCCACTTCTGACTGCCACCGAAATAACGCTCATCATACTCAGAGCGTACAGAAGCAACAGTTATGTTTGGTGAACCACCACCATTATCATCTTCGATAGTGTAGTTTGGTTCAAATCTATTAGCGTTTGAATCTTTAATGATGTGAAGCTGACGATTGATAACAGTTACCTTTGCCTTGTCTCCAGTCTTAGATCCACCAGAAGCAGCAGTCCAAAGAGCAATAACATCACCGACTTCTAAAACGTCAGATGATAAAGAGTAATTGATATCAAGTTCAATCTTACGAGTGATAGGATCGTATGCTTTAACAGTACCTTGTACTGCGATACTTACAGGTGATGCAGCATCACTTTCTGCTCTCCAGAACTCACCAGTATTAAAATCACCAGCAATTGAAGGAGCGTCAAGAGTTGCTACGACTGTGTAGCGATAGATCTTAGCAGTTGCGTTTGCAGCACTGTATGCTACATCGCTAGTTGTTTGGAATTCCCACTCAGCACTAGATGGTTGAGCAAGAGAAAGAATTTGATCAGGACCAGCATCTGTAGTAACAACACGGAGTGAATTACCGTATGTACCTGGATGTCTAGAACCCCACTTCCAAGCGTTAGAACCAGACTCAACGTTTGCTTCGTACTCTTCAATGTTACGTATGATAGGTACGGTAACACCTGTAGAAGTTGTCTCGTTGATTGTGGTCTTAGCAGCAGTAACTGTTAACTTAGTAACTGTCTGTCCATCTGTCTGAGTTGCAGCAGTAGTTTCTAATGCACCACGAGAAACAGTCAAGTCGTTTCCAGAAATTCCAGAAATTCTTAGAATTTCATCAGCGATCTTGATGTAATCGTTTGTACTAACACCAAGTGCAGCAACAGATGTAACGGTTAGAGTTGTTCCACCAGCAGCCAAGGTTCCTCCTTGGTTCATTGTGGTAGAAGTACCAGCATCTTCAATCAATGTGATTGAGGAGCTAGCAGCGTGACTAACTGCAGAAGTTGATAGCTGTCCACGTTGTACTGTTAGGTCTAGTGAAGTAATCACTGTTACCTTAACAATTTCAGCGTCAATTAAGAGGTAATCATCAACTGCTATATCAGCTGCACTAGCAACAGTCAATGTAGTATCACTAGCACTGAAGGTTGAAGATGTAGTCTGAGCAGTATCGATTCCATTCTTTAGCGAGGTTGAGTTCGCACGAATAACTTTTAATGTACCGCCATACAATAGGAACTGAGCAGCGTTGTACCAGTACTCGTAGTTGTAATCGTTAGGTCTGCCAAATACAGATAGCAACTCCTTCTCAGAAGTAATATCTACTATCTTATTGACTGGACCTTTTTCAAAGGAACCCACTACCACCGCAACATTATCAAGAGTAGCGTTAGCTACCGTAGTGAGATCCTTTTCAAGTACAACAACCCCTGGCGAAAGTTGGGTGGATGCCATTGTTTAAATCTCCTTGAAAAATTCTATCAATTAGTCTTGAAATTATTTATGATTCCCTCTGTTTCAACGGTACTCCCACATAAAAGTACGGTCTCCATATTCATCTGCGTGCCAGCGATCTCCATCTTCATCAACAAATGATTCATCATCCATACCGTCACTAATGAAACCAAATGGTGCCATATCAGCATCTATTGCTTCTCTCTGTTCTTCATACATTCTCTTACGAACATCATTGTCGTGAAGTTCTTTAAAATAATCTTGTACAGATAACCACGCAAATAAAACCAGACACATTGCAATGTCATCGTGGCATCCTTCTTCTGCTTGCCAAGACTGACCCTTTTGAATGAATGTGGTTAGTTCAGCGATAGTATCATAATCACTAATAAGTATCTTATCGTCTTCTATCAATCCTTTAAGGTTAGAACATCCTACCTTCTTTACAGTAGAACTCATCTTAACACCAAGTTGTACCTTACCACCTGAGAACCCTTGACCAACTACCTGACCAGCACGTCCTCTCATAGCACACATCAATAAGTTTTCATATTCCAAATCATACTGAACTATGTCTGCTACCTGTGCACCAACGTCATTAACTTCAATTAATATGTACGCTTCATTATATCCCTTAGCAACTTCAACAATAATATCTGGGAAGATAAGGGGTTTAATTGTATTGTTTCTATATTTGGCAACTAATTTATAAGGAATCGTAGTAGTATCAAATACAGTGAAAGCACTATAGTCTCCATCGATACCTCTCGCCACATCAACTGTGATTGTATAATTATGTTCAGGGATAGGGTCTTCATAAACGTCAAGTCCTTTGTTACTGGTTATAGGATCATCATAAGCTAATGCTCTTAGTTTAGATGCTGATATTAATGTGTCAACAGATCCTAGGAATTCACATTCAAACTCAACTCTGAACTGTTGCTCTGATGTATTACGTATGGTTTGTTCTTTCCATTCAGCATCTCTGCCTGGAACCTGAGACCAATGTACCTCAGTATGTGTGTATTCATTCGTACCACGCTCTGCATCGTGCCAGAGTTTGTAGAACATATTCATCCCGTGAGGGGTAGAAATGA
>VTLG01002224.1_pt1 | contig 50612 bp, 82 predicted proteins | sample 4694571 | NCBI WGS metagenome assembly VTLG01 (sample SAMN12604809, study PRJNA352737) | marine metagenome | biome: ENVO:00000447; feature: ENVO:00000209|ENVO:00000569|ENVO:01000036; material: ENVO:00002151; isolation source: viral sequences binned using virsorter ... | reverse complement strand
TTAGACTACGCATGTTAAGTTTCTCTTTGCGCTCTCTGTCCCTATCGGGATTGCCCGTTGTCATACACCCGCTCCTTCCAATTCTTTAATCCGATTTTGCAGCACATAAACAGCACCATTCATTTGTGCTATATCACCGAGATACCGAGGACTGCCCGGACCTCCCGGCAATGTGTCCAACCTTGACTTCAAGACTTCAACCTCTGACTTCAGCACTTGCTTAGTCAGTATCGCAACCGAATCAGTATTAACTTGCATTCAACAACTCCTCATCTGTTGTTTCCAAAATTACAAAAGTACCGAAATAGTGGTCAAAAGTTCTGACAAGGTTCTTATAGTCGCCTGCCATCATATTATTGAGGATGACCTCATCAGAGGCATAACCCATATCCCTTGCAAATTGTTTTGCATAAGCCATCAAGGCAAATGCGTTACCATCTGGCCCATCCAGATTAATAACAAGGTCATGATCGTTTGGGGCTTGTATCATTAGACTTCACTCCATCCAGTATTTTCACACTTGTACTTCTTACCACTAGCCAACATCACCATATCACCGACACTCGTACTTCGACATGCGCCATCACCAAACATCTTGGTAATACCCTCGTTGGTCCACCATGCATCGTTGATGCTGTTGGTCTTCATGAAGGCAACTTCCAACTTCTTCATGTCAGTAGCGTTCTTCTCAACGTCAACCAACGCAACAGTGGTGGAACCACCTTCACCAACATGAATGACGGCGGCAGTCTCACACAACAGATTTTTCATCAAAGCCTCTTTTTTACCGGGCATAGTAGGCTTCCTCTGTGTAATATCCAATAGGACTCAACTTACCAACGGCATCGTTGATCTCGCTCTCCATCATCCAAGTGTGGGAACCATTGTCCCAAACAACCTTGATATCTGTATCACGGGGGCCAACATCGAAAGTCTCAATGGTGACAACCTTACCGAAAGATAAGGGAATCATCGCACCAAAATTACCAATGATTTTTGTACCTAACTCAACCATGTCAACCTCTTTATCATCATCACTATACATATATTACCATGTGGTAATAGGTTTGTCAAGGAAAAAATGGCACCTATTTCAAATAACAGGCGCCAGTCCAGTCGATGGGATATCCACCGTCGAGGATGTTACCCCGAGCAGCGTTCCGAGCAGGAGCGTTCCAACCAGCGGCCTTCAGAATGTCACCCTTCTTGAACCTCTTATCGTTGTCAACACCAACGACAAACGCAGCAACACTATTGTTACAGACAATCTTGATGTACTTTTTACCGTACCGAATGTCATAAGTGTCAGCATAGTCGGCATTCATCTTGGCCGTAGTGTCCGACTTGGTGGGGGGCATGAACTTCGCATAGTCAGCAATCATGGCAGCTTTCATCTTACCAAGACCAGACAGAACCGACTTAGAAGCGTCTTTTACATAAACAGTCATATCAACCTCGTTTGTTTTCTCACTATAATTAATAGTACCATAGGGAACAGGGTTTGTCAACTAAAATCTTGCAGGAAACCAAGAAAAATTAACATCATCTAACCATCTTTCTGCACCAGTTTTAACTGATCTGATAGGGGGGAATGCGGGTTTGTGTGACATAGATATCACACCTGTAGGCACATCTAGGACTTCCCAGAGGTCGCCATGTTCACGAATACGGTTCTTGCCGTGGTTCGTTATACCTGTAAGTTTTATCATCATCTTAGAATACTGCACTATCGTTGAAAGTGAACTCTTTGTGCCTCTTGTCGGCACCATTGGCAAAGATAATGATATCGTCATCACCAACCTCACCACCGAAAATCACACGGTCATCGAAGACCCTGTGGAAAAAGTCGGGCTTACCCCAGACCTTGACGGCAGAGTGAAACTCGTCACCCCGAAACCCAACAAAGTGTAAATCTCTCTTCATCATGTTTATATTATGACAGGCTGAGAGAGGTTTGTCAACAACTTTTTTTAGAAACCTTTTGGGCGTCTGGTAATACCTCTACGTTTCATCTCTTGTGTGACCCATGCCTTTGCGAGAGGACTTCTTACTGGTTTCTTGAGCAGACCTTTGATCTGTTTGAACACAGGGGTCATCACATCCTCATCAGTATCATTATTGTCCACCACAACAAAGTTGGCACGAAATAATTGACTGAACTTACCAATATTGGACTGAACTGCTTTCCACGATTGAACTACAATATCCTCTGGTACAGAACGTGACCTCTTTGCGTTTCTCGCAAGTGCTGTGTCCAAAGAAGTATTCACGAATATCATGTGAACATCGTATCCAAGTTGTTTCAGTTCTGTGGCTTGTCTTGCGATACTCTCATAGTCCTTACCAGTGCCATCAAGAACCAATCCAATGCGACCTTCAAGATAACCACCTTTACCCGTAGAGGCATCTCCCATTCTACGTTTGGTTAACTTCTTTGCACGTTGACGCTGAACCTCTCTTGGTGCTTCCTCTTCCTCTGGCATCTTGAGAGACAGGTTTGCCTTCTTGAGAAGTGCCTCAAACGCATCATCAGAGTTGACCACACGCAACCCTGTACCGCCAGTGGTTTTCCTGACAACGTATGACTTACCGCTGCCAGGACCACCAGCTAGGAAAAACGCTTTGAATATGTTAGGGTCTTGTAGACCCTCTTGCAAATCTTGGAAGTTTTTCATATTGTCGTCCTATTAATTTTTGATATCCTGCCATTTGTATAATGTATTTATCATCATCTGAAAGTGGAGATAATTGTTCAACTCTTCGCTCTTGTATTTGAAAGTTCATCTGCTTGATACGTTTTTTTCTGGATAACATCTTATCCTCCTTGTTTTTATGATATGTTTTCATGGCAATAAAATTAATAGTCCTCCTTTTGTTTAAATTAAAATTTGTTCGTAGAAATCTTCTATGTCCTTAGTTGGTGTTATTGGTTTATTCTCATACTCATGACTCTCTGCTACTGGCTCTAATTCAACAGCAAGATCATCTCTTACTACTGATAATACCATCTCATGTTTCATTCTACCAAAATCAAAATCATGTCTGATTTTTTTGACTAGAAATCTACCATTGAAGAAGAAATCATACCTCTCATTTTTTTCTGTCTTTGCAGCGGTCTGTGATGGTAAATTAAACTCTATCATATCACCAGAATTTACTAATGTGTTTCCATGAACCTCTAGATTTGCACTAATTCCATATTCCAGATGTGTGAGCACGGATTCTCTTGTCTGTAACCATTTTTTTGTGTCTCCACCAACGAATGGATATTTTCCATCTTTCGTGTTATGGTAGTTGATTGTTCCTTGATCATCACCCTCTGCATCATGAAATCGTGCTGTTGGAACTAGGAAAGATTTAGCAGGAAAGTCACTGATACGGCCTGTTGGTTCAATGGGAGATGAGTTTACAAGTGGGTGAGTTTTTCCTATCTTCCCATTTACTACGGTATTCGCATGAGGAATTTTAAAAAATGAATCGAGATAGTTAAACTGATGACGAGTTTGTTTCTTTGAAAATGTGTCATAAATTGTGAGGTTTGACCCATATGCACCAAGTCGTTGACTTACTAAAGTATCACCATTTCCGATAATTTGGTGATTTATAACAGTGCTCAAATCTTCAAATACATTATTTGGTTTTGAACCAGCTACTGAAGTTGTATACTCCATCACAGAGTTTGCTGCATACATACTAGCAAAACTTCTGAAATGAAATCCCTTCAAGTCTTCATAAAACATGTAAGGAGAGTTTAGTCCATTTTTAGCGATGGCTTGTCTTTTGAGCATGTGGATTGCGTGAATTGGTCGAATGTTTGGAAACACCATCCTCTTGATGCCTTCACTTGATTCTATAAACAACTGTTTTGTACAATCCAAATCTGACCTCATGATATTTTTGAATATCTCTGAACATGTACCTTCATAAGAACCATCTAACTTTGCTCTCTCATTTTTTAACATTTCTGCACTTGAAAATTGTAATAAAATTCCTTGTTGGCCATTACCAATATTTTCTCTAGTTTTCATAGAGGTTACAACAAGCACATTTTTTGTGAAGTCTATGATACCATCCTCTCCCTTCATGCCAGGAGTTTTTAATTTTAGTTTTACAAACTCTTGACCTATGATGGGCCCAGTGGAAGTGAGGTTAACACTGTCAGCGATTAACATTTCTCCAGTGATGGTGGAATTTTCAATAGATTCAAAAAAAGTGATATGCATCATAGCACCTAGTAAATCCACAACCAAACCAGTTGAGGTTGTGATACTCACTGCATCTACTTTAAAATCTCCTGCCCTTGGCATTTCATCTGAACTTGCCTTAGCCATTAAACAACACTTTCTTCCATTAGTTTTTCAAACTCTTCAACAAACACTGGTATGTAAGATGGGTCTAGTAGTCTAATACGAGATTGTTCATCTCGTATTTTCTCTTCATGTTCATAGTTAGTTACAGCCGTCGCACTAAAATCAGATGTGGTATCTGTGGTGCCTATGTCAATTTTTACAGTGGTATCACCAGACGTTTGCGAAATCTCAAAATGGTGTGTTTGGTCTATAAGTTGAGTTGATGCAGTAGGGTCTGTGGGATACTTGTCCTCTAAAAAAGACAGCCACTGTGTGTATGATTTTGGCCACTGATGATACCTGTCTGTCACATTATTAATCAGAAGAATAACCCAATGTAACTCTGAATCACCATATAATTTATCAGCAAGGATTTCTGGTGTTTCTCCATTCTTTACGTCATAGGTATCGAAAACTAAAGTGTTCTCTTTAATTTTTTGTCTCAAGGCAACTCTTCTCAAAAGATTAGTTACAACCTTGAAATCAAAATTACCAGAGGCATCATATACGATACTAGGAAAATTTGAAAAATACATTATTAGAAACCTTGTTGAATTAATGATTTAGTGACAGTCTGCAACTCTCTAAATGTTAATGACATGGTGGTTCTAGTTGGCATCGCACCTTTCTCATTTGCTGTATGAAATGTCATCTTGTCTCCACCATATGCAACATCTATTTTTTCCAAATAAGATTCTCCTATTTTATGCAAATACCCATTCTCTTTTGAACCTGAGTAATATGCAATATCAAAGGTATTTGGAATAGTCATTTCAATTCCCAAACCATCTGTGTATTCTGGTGCTGCATTTTCTCTAAAAAGTTGGATGATATTATCTATCTCATCTGCTTCTTGTTGAGATGAGGGAGTAAATGTAAAACTATAGGTGAAAACTCGTTTGCCAATACCCTCAAACACTACTTCCATTTTTGGAACAATAACCTTTCCTCTTGCAATACCATATGCAGCACCAGCACCAGAAAATCCTGGCACGTTGTCTATCACTTTTACAGCCATTTGATTAAGACCAGTACGAAGACCTTCCATCATTGGTCCTGCCGCTTTCTCAAAATTTTCAACATCAAATCCAGTAAACCCTGCGATAATATCTGCACCAATAACAGTTCCAACTCCCATCTCTGCTTCGCTATATCCAACCTCATATGATTGATTAACTGTCGGTGGAAAATACAGAGCAACAGAGTGCTTTGTCCTAACTGTAGGCGCAAGTTTTTGAGTTAAGGATTTGCCATCATGCTTTCTTCCTTGTGCTCGTTTAGCACTTTTTTTCAATTGATTTGTCAGTTGTTGAGCTTCATCATTGGAAGAATTTGTTGGAGCGCCGTCCTCGTCCACAACTTGCTCAGATTTTTTAGCTGTTGTGTCAACATTCTTTTTTGAAGTTTGAGTAACCTTTGCAGCTTTTCTTTCTCTCACAAAGAATGAAATGAAATGACTATTACCCATAGACCCAAGGTCTGATGGATACTGATACATATTTCCAGAATCACCGCTGGGACGGCCACCACTAACATCAGGAAATCTAAGTCCTGCTGCTCTGTTTAACCCTAATGCAGATTTAGTTGCCCCTGTGACAAGTCCAGCAAGTCCAGATTGAGCTTTGTTTCTTAATGCAGTGAAAACAGCCATGTCTAAATAGTCCTCATAATCATAACTATTTATACATCATGTCATACAAAGGTCGATATAAACCAAACAATCCTTTAAAATATAGAGGAAATGTTCACAACGTAATCTACCGCTCTCTGTGGGAACGGAAGTTCATGGTATATTGTGACAACACTGAGTCTATAATTGAGTGGGGCAGTGAGGAAATAGTCATACCCTACAAGTCTCCTTGGGATGGCAGAATACATCGTTATTTTCCAGATTTCTATTGTAAAGTAAGACAACACAACGGCACCATCAAAAGACTTGTCATTGAGGTCAAACCCAAGAAACAAACAAAACCCCCAAAGGAACCACAGAGAAAAACCAAACGATATCTCAACGAAGTAAAGACTTGGGGTGTAAATAGTTCTAAGTGGAAGTATGCTACCGAGTGGTGTAAAGACAACGGAATGGAATTTCAAATACTAACAGAGGATGATTTAGGTATTCGTTATAAATAATTACATGGCACAGAGTAGATTCATTCAAAGTGTATTAGATGCTGCAAGACAGGATGCGGGAGCCAGTGGAGTAAAATCTATTAGTTGGTTTCGAGCAAAGATAGGAGAATTTGGGAAGCCTGGACCACAAGATTTGATACGAGATGGAAGAAGAACAAAGGGTGTAAATTTTGGGACACTCAATATGTTTGTATATTCTCCAAAGCATAAGAATAAATTACCGTACTATGACACCTTTCCGTTAGTTTTACCAATTGGTGGTGCTGCTGGTGGTTTTTTAGGACTGAACTTTCATTATTTACCAATTCCTATGAGAATAAAACTATTGGACAGAATTGTAATACCAGAAACTAGGGCAGTAAATGTTCTCACACAAACAGGTGGTGTAAATGGTATTGTCACCGACTATTCTCAACTAAAAGGAATACCAATGGCAAAAGCGATTGTAAAGCATTATCTAGCCGGATATGTTAAATCTGATTTTCGTGCCATTACACCAGAAGAATTAGTCGTTGCAGCATTGTTACCAGTGCAGAGATTCCAAAAAGGTTCTGCTCAAGAAGCGTACATAGAAACAGCAAAACGATACTAGGATAGAGAAATGGCAACAGGAATTAGTTCTTTTACAGACGCTCTAGGATTCGGTGCATTGAACGATGTATTGTCATTATTTCATGAAGACAATGCATACGGAAGACCAAACCAATACGAGGTTCAAATTCTACCACCGCCCGGTAAGTTAGGTGGTCATGACTTTAGAAACATTTCACTGAAAGCAGAATCCGTCCTGATGCCAGGTAGAAGTGTAAACACCCAACCAAAATCAGCTGATCAAGTATATGGCCCAACAAGAGATTTAGTTACGGGCCCATTATACGCTGATGAGGTGACAATGACTATTCAATCACCTAATGGTTTGGATGAAAGGATGATGCTTGAACAGTGGCAAGAATTATCGTTCAGTAAGGATACATATGATGTGGCATATTATAAGGAATATGTTGGAACTTTAAACATCCATCTATTAGACATGAACGATAGAAAAACCTTTGGGTTGCAATTAAGAGAATGTTTTCCAAAAAGCATAACTGGCGTAAACCTCGCATATGGACCAAGTTCAGAGATAATAAAAACTAACGTGTCATGGACGTTCAGAGAATTTGTAAATCTATCACTGGATGGTGCGGGCCCAGGCCTTGCAGAGAAATTAGTTGACACATTTACGAACACCGTTGAAAGAAGCATTACAGCAAATGTACCATCAGTTTTAAGAAAACTGTTTTGAGAATTATTATGAAGGATAAAAATTATGGCATTACCAAAACTTGATACACCAACCTTTCAATTAGAACTACCATCTAATCAGCAAGTTATTAAATACAGACCGTTTCTAGTCAAGGAACAAAAAATCTTGATGATGGCACAAGATGCTGACAACAAAGAGGACACTTACAACATGCTATCAGATATTGTTGATGGATGTACTTTCAACAGTGTTGACATAAAAACCATGCCGATATTTGATTTTGAATATCTGTTTCTGAAAATTCGTTGCAAATCTGTCGGCGAGAGTGTTGAACTTAACTTGTTGTGTTCTGATGATAATAAAACTAGAGTCCCTGTCACAATTAATTTGGATGAGGTTGATGTTCAAGTTGAAGAAAATCACAACAATGTAGTAGGAGTGGATGATAACATCAAAATTATCATGAGATATCCAACGGTCAATGACATTAAGAGTGTTGGTGAAGCTGAAACATTAAATAATATAATGAAATTATTAAAAGTATGCATTCAAGAAGTTCATGAGGGTGACACTATTCATAGTATGATTGATGTTTCGGATGAAGAATTGGACGATTTTATTGATAGTTTATCTACAGAGACATTTGAAAAAATAGGACAGTTCTTTAACACCATGCCCAAACTAACTCATGTGGAGGAGGTCGAGAATCCAAAAACAAAGGTAACAAGTGAAGTGGTCATACAAGGATTGGACAATTTTTTTTCATAGCCCTTTCTCACACATCACTTAGGTCTTACTATGAACTTAATTTTGCACTGATGCATCATCATAAATATAGTTTAACAGAGATAGAAGAGATGTTACCGTGGGAGAGGGACATATATATCGGATTGTTAATGAATTATTTGAAGGAGCAAGAAGAAAAAGAAAGACAGCGAGCCGCTAGGAGATAAAGATGGCACAAAAGAAGCTTGAACCAGGCAGTGATTATGCAAAGTATGATATTGATGGTGATGGTATTGTGACTGATGAAGAACTTGAGATGGACGCTAAGATGATGAGGTTAGATAATGAAGATAAGAAAGAAGACGCTCAAAGATATATGGCGTGGTTCGCTCTTTTTGGTATGCTGTTATACCCTGCTTTGGTTGTTATTTCCGTATTTACTGGACTTGACAAGGCAGCTGGGGTCTTAGGTGATATGGCACCCACCTATTTTGTTTCTGTTGCAGCAATAGTTGCAGCATTCTTTGGTAAGGAAGCCTATGTTAAAAGCAAAAATGCTGAAGTAAGCATAAAGAAATAGGATAGAGATATGGCTGTGGAATTAAAGGTAGGAAAGGCTTCTCTCGGAGTAGGAGGGGGTAACGGCAATCTAAAAGGCGTTACGGAATCACTCAAAGAAAACAACAGAAAAAATGATTCGATGGATGTAAAGTTGGGTATAATTGGTAAAATTTTATCCATAGAATCAGCAGAAGAAAAGCAAGCAAGACAAGATGCTCAGGAATTTGCAGATGCAACCAGAGAATATTATGAAGAACAACAGAAATTGGCCGAGTCTGGTGTTGACAATCAAGCTGAACTTCTAAAAGCACAAGAAGATATGCTTGATGCTGCTGAAGATGCAGCTGAAGCAGCAGAAAAAAGAAGCATGTTTGATCGTTTTGCTGGTGAGGAAGCACCCTCTGCCAAAGTCGAACCCACAGATACAGGAGATACAGGTGGAAAGACAGACGGTTCTAGTCTTTTAAAAGGTCTTATAGATAGTCCCTTCGGTAAGTTAGTAAAAGGATTTGTGGGTATATTATCACTAGTGCTTGTACCAGCTTTGGCATTTTTTCTAAATAAACCAGAAATATTTAACGCACTAAAAAAAGGTTTAATTTCCTTTATTAAGTTTGTTGGTCAAATGGTTGAACGGTTTGGAGTGATGAATGTCGCTATTGCTGGTATTCTGGCTTCCCTTGCTACGATGATGCCCTTGAAGACGTTCGGCGCATTAAAAGTTGTTGTACTTACATTAAAAGGTATGTTTATGGCAGTTCTTACTACACTCTCTTCATTTCTTGGTATCGCTGTAGCACCGCTCGTTGCCATCATTGCTGCTATAGCAGCAGTAGGATATGCGTTATACGATACTTTTACTATGGTCAAGCAAGCATTTGATGAGGGCGCAAGCACAGGAGAACTGATACGGTTAACATTTATAGAATTCTTTGGAGCGTTTGGAAAGATACTTGACATGGCAAAAAATTTGGTTGCTACTGTTTTAGAGTTTTTTGGTTTTGATAGATTGGCAGAGATTTTCAGACAGTTTAGTTTTGAAAAAATTGTTGAGGACTTTTTAGCCAAGTTTGTTGATAACGGTAAAAAATTGATAGACAGTTTTGTAAATCTGTTCTCAGCTGTGGTTACAAGGGTTGTAGAATTCTTTACGGATATATTTAATATAGATTACAAAGCTCTTTTCAGTGGTATCTTGGGCAAAGCAGGTGAGATTGGAAGCAAAATAGCTGGGTTTTTCGGTTTTGGTGACGAAACCACACCGACTGAAAGACCATCAGCGGGGTCTGCTCCAGCAGGCGGAGCTATAACAGAGAATGATCGACAAGAGGCAATTCTTTTTGATAAAGACCGTGGTGAGCCAGTTTCACAAAAAGAGTTTAGAGCATCTGGCCAGTTTGCTGGACCGGACACTGACGCAAACGTAAGGGAACAATATAGAGAGTATGTAGATGAGTATAATACCTTGCAAAGTGCTGGGGCACTTAAATCGGCAGACACAGGAGCCGAAAGACAAAAAGTGACGGAAGAGAGGAAAAATCGGGAAGCTCTTGATGCACAAAAGACAGGCGGTCCACCAATCAATATAATATCTAATCAGCAAGACATGAGGACTAACAACCAACAAACAACTGCTATGGCAGCAAATAAAAATTTAAGGGATACCGGCAGCGGCGGTGCTCTGAACAGGGCCGCAGTTGGTACGCTTTAAAAGAAAACCCCCACATCTCTGTGGGGGTTCTGGTTTTACTCCTCTGCAAGTTTTTCAAAATATGACATTGCGTCATCGTCACCATCATCCACTGAAACAGTAGGTGCTGGTGCTGGTTTAGTGTTCACCTTGGCAGGAGCAGTAGGTTCATCTTCCATGAGAGTTTCCACTGTGCCTGTCTTAGTTACACCAGACAGGACCATATCAAGACGAGTTTTCAACTCATCATAGGTCTTGAAGTTAGATGGTGCGGTGAACTCTGAAAGAGAATATTCTTCTCCCCAAACTTCCTCTAACTTATCTTCATCGTCAGACAGTGCATCTGCACTATCAAAGGATGAAAGATCATAGTTCCAGTATCCATCTACCTTACGAAGCTTCAACTTGAAGTTCGCACCTTCCCAAAAATCAAATGGGTTGATAGGGTCTGTGTCAGGAAACGGAGGCTGCATTGCTTCCATCACCTTATCAAAAATCTTCTTACCATAACGGTAGAGGAAGACCTTACCCTCATTCTGAGGATTTGCCGCATCACTCACCACATAGATGTTTGAGTAATATGACAACTTACGCTTCTGACGCCGAGCAATCTCTTTGTCAGACTCAATGCCACTGTTCCAGAGCTTAGAGTTGTACTCTGACACAGGGTCATTGTTACCCAGCGTGGTCAATGAGTTCTCAATAAACCACTGACCAGTTGGGCCTTGGAAAGCGTGGTTCCAAAGTTTTACCCAAGGAAGGTCTTCACCCTTTGGTGCGGGCAGGAAACGAATGACGGCATAACCGTTGCCAGTCTTATCCATCGTAGGTTTCCAAAGACGTTCATCAACGTAAGACTTCTTCTCTAGGGGAGCAGACTCTTTCTGGGCGGCACCCAATAGTGAATCCAAACTATTCTGCTTCTTCATTGCAGCTAACGACATTATATTCTCCTTATGTTAACGTATGTTTCGTATGTTATAGTATTTTAATAGTATCACAAAGTTGGTTTTTTGTCAAGAACCTTACGTTAGAATGATAATCTTTTACTGATGAACCGTGCCAATCAGACTGACCAGTTATTTTACAATCCGACCAATAAAATGTTATATTCTTGTACTTGTCAAAAATCTCACTCATTTGTCCAACCCAATTTACAGGATTGAAACCTTTCGCAGAGGCAGGCAAATAATTGTCTGTCCCTTTGTATATGTTATTTATAGGTTTGTCATAGACACTCAAATCAAACCCTAACATATAAACCTCTTCAGTATGCTCTTCATGACATGCCAATAGCAAGGCCATGTTACCAGTTGATAGATTAGGATCACCCACATCAATGATGCCATCATCCTCATTTGTATATGTAATCCACACTCCAGTATCCTTGCCCATCTTCAATCGTAAATCATGCATGTCTAAGTTAGGATGCATCTTCATAGTGTATTCAACAGTCTCATGAAGCGTTGCAGGGTCTTTGCCAGATATGACACACTGGCTTGTTTTGTTCTTACTCCTATGTACAAAAGACTCTGGGATATCAGTTCCCATAAACATCATGTCAGCAACTTCGGATGGTACTGGACTCCAGTTTGAGAAGTATACTTTGGACTTCCCTTGAAACCATCCAGACTCATATATCTCTTGTTGCATTCCATAATCCATAGATACTAGATTGTCAACACAATCTTTGCCATCACGATAGATTGCATTGCAACCCCATGTTACAACCTCATTGTCCATGATGGTCAAATGACATGGTTTAAACCATGACCTCGACTCACCATTTCCTATGACAAGGGCTTTCTTCATGACCGTAGTGCTTCCCAACTTACAGGAAATGTGTCAGCAGACAACTTATCAATCTGGTCAGCAACCATCTGTGTTTCTATCTGTGCATCTGGTTTACATCGTAGATTACATACACGGGCAAACGCATACAGTGTACCACTCCAGTACCACTCTGTCATCATTGACTGTGGTAGAACCATACGAGCCTGTTCTGGACATACACCCTTTCTCAACAACTCCTCATACGTCCACCTACATGACCTGATTGCTTGTTGATAAACATCAACTAGTGCCGGACCAGTTGGGTCAGTGGGATTGATATCAATCTCTACATCTGATGACCCTTGTTTCTTATCATCTGCTTTACCTCTCCAGATAAGAGGATGATAGAAATCTGGCTTGTCATCAACGTATCGTCTTGACACCTCATTCCATGTTAGGCCAATCTGATGCTTTACCAGTTGTCTTGCGACGAATACAGGTGCCTTGATATGAAACTGTAAAGACGCATGACCAAAGGGACTCCAGTGATTATGCTTTGCAAGGTATTTGATAAGTTTCTCATCTCGCTCTTGAAGAAGGCCTGGCGTGGGTCCAGCTTCTGGCACAGACTCCCACTCACTGTTCTTAGCAAAAGAAACTCGGGCAGCATTTACCACTGACAAATCACTTCCCATACTATCAATTAATGTAACGTCCATCAAATAATATCCTTTACTCAATTATTTATTCCTCTAAAAATCCATAATGATCCATGATTAATTTTACTTCATCAAAATCAACATCAAAAATAGAAATCTTGAGAATTATACGGTCAGTGTCAGTATTCTCAACACTATGGGTCTTTGTTGTATTAATTAAAGCTTGTTTGTATGTATAAGATTTATTTCCACTGGTTATAGCAGCAGCATTATCATTCAGTATAAAATTAATGCAGCACTTAGTTCCAGCGTCATGATGTGGAGTGAGATAACGATTTGCAAGAAGTCTATAAAATCTACCACTAACCTTACCGTGAAGTGATAGTTGGCGTTGTATCTTATCTGCAAAACCTAAAACAATTTCGGAAGTCATATCCTTTTGTCTTATAACTCTCCAGTGATCGAATGACTTATTAGGATCATTTGGTTTCCACTTTGGGCCCTCATATTCCTTTTCAGAAAATTTAAGTTTTTCATATTCTTGAAGAAAGATATCATAATCAATATCAAACTTGGTATGATATAAAAAACGTAAGTTCATTTCAATAAATCTTCGTGCTTTACTTGTTTCTCCCTTCTTATATTATTCAACTCTGCTCCAGAACCACTTAGATATTTTGGAACACTGGCAGCTTTACTGTCTGTGTATTTCTCTAACCAAAGTTTTAGTTTCTTAAACATAACCTCTCCTAAAAAAATGGTGCCGGTGAGAAGACTTGAACTCCTGACCTACTGATTACAAATCAGTTGCTCTACCAACTGAGCTACACCGGCACTCATTCCTATGTCCTATCGCTTGTTGCGGCGAGGACGAAACCCTGACGGGCGTTGCGTTGCAAGTTTCTTAACTCGCTCTGCAAGCTCCTCATTGGCTTTCACCAAATCGGCGTTGTCAAATTCTAAATCACGAATTCGACCAAGAAGACCCTCTACCTTAGAGGCAAAGAAACCTTCTTTACGGATGGCGGGATCACCATCCAAATGCACTGTTACTTCCATTTGAAGTCTCCATTGCAAGGGTTGCTGCCGTCATGCCCGACAGTTAACATAATATGATAATACTATAGTTCATTGAATATGTCAAGTACTTATATTGGTAATTTTGCTTGACGAGGTAAAAAATTCAACTCTCTTGCGTCAGCTTCAATCTTCTCCTTTAGTGCTTTTGAAATTAGGGAATTGATGCCTTCTAGTTCTAGTCCTTCTTTTTGACAGTACCAAAGGACGGCATCCATGTGAGTTATTCTTTTTTCTTTTACGATATTTTCAATTTTCATACAAAATGTCTTTGGCGTATTCAGTGGCATTTTAACTCCATTCTAAAATTATAAGTGGGGATGTTTCTGTTGCCAAGTACATCCCCGAAACTCCGAACACTCACTGCTTACGCAGCAAGAGCCATGGGTGCAAAATTATCGTTTGCGTATAGTTTAGTGACCTATAAGGCGGTCAATCCACAGTTCTCCACTTTCCTAATCAACACCTGTCGATCCTAGTTCGCCCCCATCAAGAGTACACTGGCACTGCCGTTTAGAGTTTCTTGGGTAGCTATCTCCCAAAATATCGTTTTACCGTTACTCAGTGTACTCATGGTGGAGGCGTTGGGTACTGCCCCCAAGTCCAGTCTGCCTTTCGTCCTGTTTCATCAAACTGTATCTTATTTATACCATAGTAAAATTAATTTGTCAATACCTTTTTTTAGATTCCCGTATCTTTTCCTTGTTTACCTTGAGCAATAAGATAACCAAACAACTTATCTTTCATATCTGGCCTTGAGACTGACAACACAACACTATCTTTACCTTTATGGTCTTTGTATACTACATAGACTCCTATAACATGAAAAGGTAATGGTATTGGCAATCGCACACATTTACCAATCATTGACAATGCATACATTCTCGCAAGAGTTTCTTCTTCACTTACTGTATCTGCCTTTACAACTTTTAAAATATCTTCTTCTTTAGGACAGATTATAGCCGCTGTAACATAATCACCCTTTTTCCATTTATAGTTATCGTGTGGTTCTTCTGCTAAACTAGCCGTTGGCCACAGCAATCCTATCATCATTAATACCGTCAGTAGGTATTTCATTTTCCTTTCTCCAATCTTGGACCGCTTCAGATAGAAACTCAAGATAGTCATGTTTGCTCTTCACGAACTCTTGAACAGTGCCATCCTCTGTAATAACAAGAATGACCACTTGATCAACCATAATTCCAGTTCGCTCACCAAACATCTCTGCATAAGCGGCACCTTGTATGTAATAATTCTCATTCCAATCATCTGTGCGCTCCCTTGTGGAAGTCTTAAAGTCAATGATGGATAACTTGTCTTTGTAATCTGCGATACAATCAACTCGACCAGCAACTTGATATTTGTCACTGTATAGTCCAGCCTCTTGTGCGTATATGTTATTTATATGACATAACGCTTTTTCTCTTAGAACTCTAAACAGAGCATATGGAAGAAAGTGTTTCTTGTGCTCTTCAAATTTCTTTGGCCACTCAACATGAACATTGTTTAAGTAGTCCTCACACATATGGTGGACTTTGGTGCCTCTTGCAGCCGCAGTTCTTGCGACATAGTTTGCAACATCAGCACCCACACGTTTACGCCACTCCCACAATCCTTCTTTCTTACGATTAGATAAGACTGTGGTAATTGAAGGGTAATAACCTTCTGGTGTAACATAGAAACGCTTCTTGTTGATGGTCTTGGTCTTCAACTCTGGTATCTCAACAGATACATGATTAAATGTCATCATATAAACTTTCTATCTCTCTAGACTAATATGGATATTGTGGATTGTTTGTGTGGATTAGGAATTGTTTCTAATTTAGCAAACCTATCATAAGTACGAACTTCAACTTCAGTTATCGAAATTGTTCTGCCTTGATAATCCAGTTGCTCAGTTCTATGAATGTGCGAAAACCCAGACGCATCTTGCAACGGTATCATAAGAGTCGAATACATGGATTGTATTGGACCTATGGGTTCAATTGGGCTAACTGACATCTCTCATCCTCGCAACTAATCTCTCTGCCCTTTCACCAACTTGACGATACCAACGGCTATCAACCATCTCATCTGCGGCTCCGTTCCAGTCTTTTGAGTCAACACCACGTTTCATTCCAACAAACTTAGATAGTCTTGGGCGACCAAGATTGAACATCATGTTCGCAATTATTTGTTGAGCTTCCTCTGGCAAATCTTCAAAGTCTGGGTAAAGGATGTTGCAGTCTGACAAGACTATTTCGATATCTGAGTCGAAGGCTTCAACGCATCGCTCAGATGAGATAGGACTCCCTGTTGGTAGACCATGCTCTGGGTCCGACTCTCTAACCAGATGGCCGATACCAAAAGTAGGATAGCCAAGGTGGTCGAGATAAATTTCGTGTACAACCCCCTCATCAATTTCCAACTGTTTCCTAAGTTTTTCAATGTCCACTTCATTTCTCCGTTAGATTAACATTTGCTGTTAGAATTCTACTCTCTCCTTCACCAGAAAAAGGCAGAATGTTATACTTTAACCAAGAGGGAAACATAATCATTTTTCCAACTTGTGGTTTAAGATATTGTTCTGTGACAGGTTTTAAAAGTGAGGGTTCAGTGATATCACCCCATGTAAGGTGTGTAAATCCTTCAGTTGTCTCTCCAGCTGTGCCGTCATCAATCATACCCCAACCAGGCACTTCGACCATTCCAGAAATTTGTTCTGGCACTTTGAGGTATAGGATGCATGATAACTCACCATCTGTATTACCTTGTTGACTAGTATCAGAAAAAATTCTTTCGATGTTCATCGAAATCATTTTAAAATCATACTCTCTGCCTTCATCACCTGTTATTGATTGGTTGCATTCAGCACCCTTTTCATCAGTGACAATATCCATATTAGAGTTCTTCATGTAGGTATTACTCAGCCTACAGATATAATCACCAAACATTTTTCCAACATAATCAAGTGTGTGAGAAAATTTGATTGGTTCGGCACGATCCATACAATCAATCAACTCTTCATCTATGTGGTCGTTAAGTTCTTCAATCACTTCACTACTGAAACCAACAGACATAAAACTAGTTGCTGGTTTCGTATTAAATGTTATATCCATTTTATTCCATTCCTATTCCCATTTTGGTTTTGTTAATCAAATAACTACGCACAAAGCCAGATCGAACAATATCACCGATAGTAAACTCTGTGCAATTGAACTCTTCCATCTCCTCTAGTATTCTCAAAAAGTCATGCAGACCATTTTTCTCATTCGTCTTTTGCAAATCAGATTGAGCAAAGTCTCCACAAAATACAATCTTAGAGTCTTGACCCACTCTGGTAATAATCGTGTCCAACTCATGAAAATTTAAATTCTGGCATTCATCTACTATAATGATACTGTTATCAAATGTCAACCCCCTTAGAAAAGAAGTTGACAAAAAATATAATGATGATTGAGCCTTCAACTTAGGATACAAGGAATTGAATGCTGCTTCGTTTGGCATCTTGAACATGAACTGAACCATGTTCTGATACGGCACTTGATACAGTGCAGACTTATCTTCCTCATCACCCGGCAGAAATCCAATCTCTCTTGTAGGAATAAGAGAACGAACTAGAATAACTTTGTCGTATGGTTTCTTTAAATCCATCACATCTTGTAGGGCAAGATACAATGAGACAAAAGTTTTACCCGTTCCAGCTGCACCAAATAGAAATTGGTTCTGTCCCTTTTTCCATGTACTGAATACAAGTTTCTGGTTGTCAGTAATTGGTTTAATTACCACAAGGTCATTAGAGTTTATTTCTTTATTCTTTTTTGCTGCCATTTTCTGCTTCCATATTAGGTTGAGGGGGGCTACCGGCACCCCCCTCTGATGTAAAGGCGGATTGACTTCCAAGCTTACATAGACGCTGTGCGTCGGTGCTGAAGTATGATTTTCTCGCCCACATCATATCTATTTATTTTTACACCTACTCCTCAAATTCATAATTATATAGTTCAATATCCTTTTGATATGCTTTTTGAACTAGCAGTACTTCATCATCGTTATAATATTCCCAATATGGTTTATGTTCAGTTGCGTTATGATTTTCTAACTTAGGAGTTCCTGGCAGATTAAGTTTTTTCCATATAGAGTTAGTTTCTTCTTCGTATTTTTCATATCGTGCCACATAATCAACATCAGTTAAATAAGTGTGCATTTGCGATCCCATGCTTGGCTGCCCTGCCTGTCCTTTTAAATATTCACTAAAAGACATCTCTTTATATTTTTTATGTTTTCTAAGATAGAAATAACATGACACTTCTCTTTCCCAAGGATTTCTTACAAATCCAAACTTAAAACAATTATCCCAATCCCAACCATTCTTTTGAAACACATCCTTTAGTTCAACAGAAGTTATATGTGGTGGATTATTTACAGAGGTATCAGTGCCCTTAATTTGTTTTCCATGCTTCATATATAATTCAGCTTGAGATTGTGAACCAGTTTTAGGCACTCGTATTAACACAAAATTATGATCCAAAGATATTACAGACAATTTTTATCCCCTACAACATTCTTTCTATTTATTTATATTATCCAGTTTACTTTTATATTTTTTAGTTACTTTACTAAATGTATCCCTCGCTCTTCTTTGACTGGCAGTCTTTGATGTTCCAAATCTATCAGCCATGGGAGACAAAGGATTGCCATCAGCAATTTTTCCCATCACATCATTGAACCCAGAATCATTCTTAGGGCCCATACCCATCAAATGATCAGCAGACAAAGCTACTGGTTGATACACTCTTTGAACATTATTGTTCTCCATATACTTATCATATTCTGACATTGACATGGATTCCTCATATTCCATTCCAGATTCTAAATTAAGAAATGTGTATGTTGGCATTAAGTTTCTCCCATATTAATATTTGGCATGTATCCAGCATAATAATTTCCAGATAATACAATTCTCTCATCAGATGTATCATTCGTATAGTGATATAGACTTGATGGAAAAATAACTAAATCTCCTTGCTTGCAAACAACTCTCGGTCTATTGATACCATACGATGGTGATTCATCTGTCATGAAGTTTAAACTTGTGTCACTGTCTCCTGTTGAAAGATACGCTGCAATAGAATAAAAATTAGGTGGCTGTTCATGACAATGTGGATGAACAAAACTATTGTTCTTGTAAAAGCCAATCCAAGCATTATACATTGCAATGACAAACTGCATACCGTTTCTTCTCATTGAATCTGGTCTGCTTTTATTGAAGTGTGGATAATTTAATCTGGTAGAAATGCAGTGTTCAACCTTTGATGTGACACTCTGTAAATAAGGCGCAACATCTTTATCCTTTTGTAAGTCCCACCCTGTGCGACGAACACCTTCTAAATTATCCACAATATCAGTTTCTAGTTTTTGTTCTGCTAATTCTATTAAAGCATTACACAACTCTTTGCTTAGAGTTGATTTCATAATAAAATCAGTTTTGAGAACAGGAACATACTGAACTGCCTCAAACGAATCCTCACCCTTCATTAAAATTCAAACTCCAATTGTTTCTGTCCTTCTAAACGAAAAATCTTGTCACGTTGTTTGTTGATTATTTCATTTAGATTTTTTATTTTCTTGTAGCCATTCTGCACCTGTTCTTGCAGTTGAGAAATTTCTTTTCTCATCAAATCAGATTCCGTGACCATATTTAATTTCTCAGTATCGTTTAGTTTAAGATGAAGTGAATTGAACATTGGTTCTTCCTCTTTAAGTCTCCGACTCATGTAGTCCCAATACGGCTCTCGTTGCATCGTATTTCTCCACAAAAAATACTGGTTCTGGTCGTTTAGTCCACTTTGCAAATCCTGACTTCTCTAGTATATAGTAATTCTGGTATGCAAGAACTGTGTTCTCACCTTTGCAGTAATCAGGCATACATTGTGGTGGGTCAGTGAAATCAACGTCAGGCATATTTTGAGGACAACCTGACAATCCCATGTTCAGTCTTTCTGAAGCATGGATTTTGCCATAACGATATGTGTATTCTTGCATAAGACCACGCATATGTTTATACAACCAAAGGTAATTCAATCCACCAGAACGAACCCATTTGGTGCTGGGATGGTTCTTGTGAGCCATTTTGTATAGACCATACCTGTCAGCATAATCGTCACCATCAAGAACACGATGGGCGGTAGAGAGCATTTGGGCACTCTCCAGTATCATCTTGACCACATGCTTGTCACACATCATCTGTGCGGCAACTACAGGGTCACGGTCTAAGTAGAAAATATTCATTTCTTCTCCCAACGATAAAAGATATGATCACCAATCTCTGTGGTTCTCGTCTTGGTCTTAGCCCAATCCGGTTTGACATAATCAGCATGGTAGTGTGTAGCACCATCAGTTATATCAACGAACCTTATATTATTATGTAGTATTAGACCCGCAAAGTCAAGTATCTTTTGATAAGTTTTTTCATCTTTTATTTCATCAGACTTACCATCACAATACCAACTGAACTGGCACCTATTTTTGATTGGATATGAAACGCTGGGGTCTTTCCAAGATGGTCTAGTTGGCCCCTGCAAGACAACCTCACAGACCGAATTGGGAAACCTATTATCGTTCACCCTATTCATTACAACAGCAGATACAGCAAGTTTCCCTGCTGTACCCTGATCCCTTGCCTCGTGATACATGTTCATAGCAAGACATTGAACATGTTCATCAGAGGCGTAGATTTGTTTTTCTGTTGTTATCGCTTCAAGAGGGGCAGCGACAAACAACAAACCAGCAGTTATGAGTTCTTTCATTCACCATACTTCTTTGTTAGATAATCCTTGGCATAGTCAGCAGCCATAGTTGACTCAAAACATACATTGACCTTGTGAGCGACCTCATCAATGTCAAACTCATCACCACCGAATACATATCCATCACACCATGATTCGATATCCATCAAATAGTTTTTCATCTTACTCATATCCATAGTACTCCTTTTTAAAAGCTTTCATGTATTTACCACTGTCACGATGGGCCTCTATCTCCCAAGGCTGTCTCTCGTAAGCAGTCTTCAGATAGTTACGATACTTACCATCACGACACTTCCACAACTTCTTGTAACCACCACGCACACGGTCAATCAACCTCTTCGTAGCGTGCTGTTTCACATGTATCATCTCATGACAAACTGTGTCAATGAACTCTTCAACGCCCTCTGCTTTGGTCAAACGATGGTCAACCTCAATCACAAAGTCACGGTCATCATCTTCCTGATAACAGAACCCTTTGGCACCTTCTTCGTATGTCTTGGTCAACAAGACAGTGACGTTCAAGGCACGATGACGGGGCAACATCTTATCCAGACAGAACCAGACAATCTCCTCGGCCAATTCTCTGTCCTTCTTGACACCACCAGTAACTTCGACACCAATCATCTGAACCTCTTGTTCATCATCACTATACATATAATACGACATATGAGAGATATTGTCAAGAAAATAATGAAGAAAAGAATCGTTTAGTTTCAAGGACTTGATATTTTTTTTAGGTCTATTTTTACTCGTTCCACCACTTCACCCCAATTTGCAGGCTCTTTTTGGCGGTAAATTCGCACTGATTCGTACCAAGGACTAGTATCAGGATAGTTCTTCTCTCGAAACCAACGCCAGTCAGCAGAGAAATGAAGCAGCCCCCATGTTGGAATACCTAACGCTCCACCCATATGAATAGGTGCTGTGTCTGTGGATATCAACAAGTCTACTTGAGATAGGATATCAGCTGTGTCAGAGAAGTCTTTTATTCTCTCGCCGAGACTTGGTAAGAGGTTTTTTATATCTGGATTGCGTCTATAGTCAAACATGGCACTGCCCTTCTGTATACTTACCATATTGACGTTAGGAAGTTCACAGAGAGGTAGTATCGTTTCAAGGGGTATGGAACGTCGAGTATCAAGTCCACTCGACTCCCACACCAAGGCCACATTCATACCCTCATCAGACAGGTTCCAATCCTTGCAATGAGTTTTTGATAAGTACCCATCAGTGTGGGGTATATTATCTATGGTGGCTTCTAGAACTCTAGGAAGACTCAACAGAGGGATTTTAAAGTCTAACTCAGCTGAGTTGAGTGAAGCACCCTTCATAACATCCACACCTTTTAAGATAGGACTATTCTTGAATATGTTATACAACTGGTCATAGCAAGAGAATATGATTCTTCCACCTAACTCCCTAACTTGTGGAATGTACCTGACAAACTGTATGTTGTCACCAAATCCTTGTTCACAATATATCAGTATGGTTTTGTCCTCAAGAGATTGGCCCTCCCACAAATCAATATGAGATAACGCCTCTTGATTGAAAGCAAAGTTTTTTCCTAGTCTCCACGCACCATCTGACTTCAAATCAACATAATGAAATCCTCTTTTGAAGTCTCCCATTTTAAGATAGTTCATACCAGTATTCAAATTTGCTCTGGCAGGGTTGTGGTATCCTAGTTTTATTGCTTGCTCATAACAAGCGAGTGACTCTGCAAACTTGGATAAGTCATGCAGTATGATTGCCAAATTATAATATGCTCTAGCATCATATGGATCATCCACAACTAACTGTCTATAACACTTAGCTGCTGACTCAAAGTCTTCCTTCTCTAGAAAGTCGGCAGCAATGTATTCTAGTTCTTTAAACTCTGCTTGTAATGTTTGATGGACCATCTACCGTCACATGTCTATCGTGTTCAACAACCATGTAGTTGTCATCCCAATCAAAAGCCTCTTTGACTACGTTATCAGACAATCCTTTATACATCTTGTGTAGTGACTTATCTTTAGCAGCAACCACAATTTCAGCTTCAGATGGATGAAGACCTTCTAACATCTGAACAAACATGGACTCTCTCTTGTTTTGAGAAAGCGCATTGTTTCCACCTTGAACATAATGATACAGTCTACTTGCTTCAGAAGCAAGCAAGGTATGCTCTGTGCCCTCTGGAACATCATTTGGTTTATATGGAACCGCACCAGCAGGAAGCGCCCAAATGATATTGGGATCAAAAGACGATTTTAAAACCATGCGAAGTGCTGGTGTGTTGTGTTCCTTCAAATGAGAAACCTTTTGTTTCTTTGTCTTTAGTTTCGCTACCTTCTCTAAAATTTCATGAAATAGTGGTGTGTATGGCATTAAAAATCTCCTATAGAATCCATTAGCTCATTGAGCCTATTCTTTATAAAATAATTTAGTAGTTTACTTCGATCACCTTCTGGGGCATCATCGTATGCCTTTAGACACTCCAAAAATAATTCTTTAGGTGATTCTGTCAGGTCAATCAGTTTTTTGTTTCTTTGATAGTTACGTTTTACTTCATCGTTAGGCAAAACGTCCTCAATGTCATGGTCTGACCATGATTGTATTTTCTTTTTGCCCAATGGCTTTTGACGCAATCCGTTTACAAAAGTGTTGTCTGGTGATAGCACATTAGGAATACCATCGCTTGTATCTCCCCTTAAAACATGTTCATTGAGATAGTCATTCCAATTCACACCATTCACAAATTTTTTGGTGATAGGACTATACTGTGTTACATTCCCATATCTTTGTAACTGAATAAAATCTTTATCTCCAGATAAGATTAGTGTCTTGCCTATATCATGTTCAAACTCACGAGTCAACGCATAGATGATATCGTCTGCCTCTGCACCATAAACTTCCAATACCTTATAGGGCATGAACTCAATCATCTCATCTTTGAACGCATTTAGAAACTCAAAGATATCATCCCAATCATGACTAGATGAGTCTCTTGTCTTCTTGCGCCCTGCTTTGTATTGTGGAAAAATATCTCTACGCCAATAGTGTTTAGAGTCATAGCAAATAACTAGCTCACCATACTCTTTAAAAAATCTCTCACGATACATGCGAAGAGAATTGAGAATCATATGTCGGACCATACCACCCTCAACACTATCTCTCTTCGTAATGTTCAAGTGCATCATCACACTTGCCAGACTAATCTGGTTCATATCAACTAAAATCATTATAACCTCATGCGGGTGTTGGTTCGTTGTCTATATCAATTTCATCAATACTAACTTTATCAAGCAGCTCTAAATCAACTTGACTGTGCGTACTATTCTTCTCATCAACATTAATTTTTGTCAGCAACTCCATAATCCTATTCATAGGGTGTGCTAACTGCATGTCACGGTAAATTGTACCTTTGACTGCTTCAATAACAAATCCAATGTCTCTGACAAATTCTTTACCACCAATGTCAATACCGTTCTCTCCCATAGTATGTATCATCTGCACCAGAAGAGTTTCCGTTAGATCATCAGCGAACATGATGTTCTCTTGAATTGCGATTACATCAACATCAGGAACTACTACTTCTTTTCTTCCTCTTGCCTTCCACGGCCCTTTTATTACGTTTTCTGCGCTTGGGTTTTCCTTCTGGTCCTCTGTCATCACTGATACCTCTGTCTTCGTTAAACATTTCTTGAGTATAGACTGTTCCTAAAAGTGGATAGTATGTGCCAACATCAAACTTTGGCTCACCCTTTCTAGGCCCTTCCCAATAGTAAGCTTGTCCTATACAGATACGACCTATCTTTTTCTCTTGATGCTCACCATAGAAATAATCAACCCAATCACCATCTCGTAGATACCTCTGCATATTACGAACATATCCTTCATGGATTAATTTACGAGCAAGAGCACCTTTCACATTTTTCTTTTCATTTCTACGTTCCATAGACGCAAGTTCTTTTTGCGTCTTAATCCATTGCTTTACTTTCTTTGGATTAATTGGAGCATCATCTGGTACATCACGCAAACTCTCATGAATACTAGACATACCATAGTCAGGATTTTTGGCAGCACGAACAGCACGGGCTTTCTCAAGACGCTCTGCTGCTGCAACCTTTTGCTCCTCTGTCATAGGTTTGCGTTTCTTACGAACCTTTCTCTTAGAAGGATCAGTCCAACCTTTGTTGTCGGTCTTTGATGTAATTTTTTTAGCCATTGTTCTATTTATTCCTAGAATCCATACTCATCTAATCTTTTCCTCTGTTCTTTGAGCCATCGTTGGCGACCAGAGGCTTGTTTCCTTCGACGTTTTTCGCCCTTTGTCTCATGGGCTTCTCTATTTCTCATCTCATTAAACAAACCGTCTTGTTGTAACTTCTTCTTTAGAACACGCAATGCTCCATCAATATTATTATTACGCACTTCAACTCGCACTTAATTTCTCCTCATTGTAGCAACTTCTGCTGCTTGTTTCTTTCCACGAACAGGAACCGCATTAGATTTATGCATCTGTGCGATACCTATAATTTCGGTTCCTGTATAGACCTTCTCCTCTTTCTTTGCCATAGAGGAGTCATACATGACCGTTGGTTTGGCGCTCTCGACAGGACTCGAACCTGTGACCCACGGTTTAGAAGACCGTTGCTCTAATCCTACTGAGCTACGAGAGCCAATACCCATCTTCTTTAGAAACTTTTCATGGTCACGCTCGGCAGCAAGTTGACTCTGGGTCTTCTTGCCTGCCTTGCGTTTGCGTGTATTAGTAGTTGTATAATACACAGGAAGCATATGCATTCCACTCATTAACTTATCACCATATACAAAACATCATTAACAACAACAACTGCACCTAACACAATCAACGCTGTAATCATTTCACAATCTCCCATTTCCCTTTAATATAACATGCGGTATGTTTCTTGTCAAGTTCTTTATCATAAGAATCGACACACTCATTCTCTTGGTAGTAACCACCCCACTTGAAGTTACTACGCATCTCAGCCAGTCTTGCTTTATTCTTCTCTGGATATTCTGCAAAAAGATAGTTTGTCTCTACCTTTTTGCATTCAATCATCTTACAGAAAATCGGACCACCTACTATGCCGATGACAGTGGAGATAGGCTCAAGTGCCCTGACTTGGCTTGGGATCAAGAGTAGACAACTCACGCTTGATGCGATCAGTATCCTCTTGCTTTTGCTTGTCAGCATTTTCATCCAACTCTCTCCATGCTTTAGTGGCCCGAATCTTATCAAACAACATACGGTCTTTACGCAACCGATTTGTCAGAATTTTCCTTGCTTCGGCATCAGAATATTCCAATAGAACATATGCACGATATTGAGTGCCGTGTGGAACAATCTCAACTTCACTCATACTATAACCAGACACATCTGTATCTGCTATAATATTTTTGACCGCACGTTCAAACTCTGACATGACAGACGCATCAAGATCACCAGAACCAACCTTGGCTTTAAACTGCTTTGCTTGAGAACGCAATCTAGAATTAATCCTATCTGCCAATACCACCTTGGCATTCAAGACAGCAGCATCAATAGAGAACTGCAAGTCAGGCGTTACAGACGTTCCAGCAGAGAAGATATTACCATTATCATCTGGCTGTTTCTTGAACCAATCTGGAATATTATCCAGTTGTTCCTTTACACGATCACGCTTATATTCATAAGTGACATTGACCGCTTCACTTGTGCCAGGCATGGCACTATCTTGTGTGGTCTGACATGCGCTTAGTGCAATCAAACTCACACACCCCATGAGGGCAGCTTTACTTACTGACAACATCTTTTGGCTCCTCTTTCATCATCTTATCACCCATCTTCACAATATCTGTGCCGATGCCTTTTATTGTATTACCACAACCACCAAGGGCAATCACGATAGCACCTAAAATAACACCAAGACAGACAGCATTGATAATAACACTTGTCATTCTCACGATAAACATCCTAACCTCACTTCACATTTTGTAGAGTCTGAATTGCTGAATCACGAACACCCGACTCAATAAAAGCACTCTTGATATACGGAACTAAATCGGGGAAAAACATAGTTGCAACAACTCCAACCCCAAATCCTATTAGATATTTCATTTTACTCTACATACCTCTTTGTAAGCGAACTGTTTACTACCATGAATCCAAACAACCTTTGATGGAACATTTGAGTGTATACATCCTTTTGTGAGTGGCGTATACACATTCTTCCAACCACTTTCCTTCCACATTCCACTTGAATAAACAGCAACTTTTTTAATTTCTTCTTTTGGAACGGGAGCTTTTTTTACAGGGACAGTCCTCACATGAACTGCACAGTTTTGATTCATAGTTCTGTTTAACTTTTCTGGAACAACCTCTCTAAGAATTGTTTCCTTGGCTCTTACCTCTGCCCTCTTACATGCAGCATTTTCTGTCATGTCAGGCCCAAAAACATATGTGCCGGAAGTTGGATACCAAGCTTCATTGATTTTCACATCAAGCTTGATAATGCATTTGCGGGTATCCTCAACATGAGGATATGTTGTTTTGTTATAATTCTTTGATGAAGATATTGTCCCTTGGAAATCTGTGTTGACATTAGTTTTGTAATCACAATTACTTTCTGATGCCAACACAGCTCCAGAGGAAAGACATAACAAAGGAACTAGAAACTTTTTCACAACAACCTCTACATAATCACTATAATCATATTACCAAATGGTAAAGGGTTTGTCAAGTACTTTTTAGCGCATTTCGTTCATTATTTTAATTTCAATCTCTGAGATACGAATTAAAGATTTCTCGCCATCCTCATCAACTGTCATCCTAACGAAATCGTCCTGCTCTAATTTCTCTAACATGGTTGCAATGGCAGCTGCCAAGATTTCACCTTTTGCAAAGTACCTTCCCCAAAAGTAACAAGCCACCATACAAGATATTGCGATAGCAGTGTGCATATAAACGCTAAGTTCCATTTCAAATTCCTCTGTAATCTTTCACTCTAATGATTATAGATTATATAGATGATATTGTCAAGTATTATTTTCGCATATTTGCAAGTGGATTACTAAGTGCCTTTCTAATTTTCTTGTCAAGATTTTCTCTTAGTTCTCTCATGTCACGGGAAAACTCTCTACTGTCTTCTTTTACTCTCTGTTCCGTATCTTCCACAATCTTCTCAATCCTACGAACATCTTGCTTCATATCCACCTTCATATCACGATTAATACCAGCGATTAGTTTAACCTCATCCTTCAGCACATTCATTTCCTCTTTGAACAGGTCTATCTCCTCGTTCATTCTAGATTCCATGATTGCTATCCGTTTATCAAATCCTGACATATCTGGTGCAACATATGTTTCTATCTTCTCTTTCATATCCATGTAGTCTTTCCAGAACTCAAAGCCTGCGTAAAGACCACCGCCGAGGGTACTCAATGCTGTGATAATGACGAATATCTTTCCACCTCGAAACTTGACCCCGGCAAACTCAACTTCTGTTTTGCCGTCGTCTGACATTTTTATCTCCTTATCTGTATTGTAAATCAGTTAACGCATCCATTTTTGCGTCACTTCCTCCTATCATAAAATAAGCAGCTGCATTGTTATCTGATATCTGAGCATCTGGAACTCTTGTATTATCAAAGAACCCAGGCGTATCTTGCAACTGTGCTTGGTTATCAAAGAAACTTTTCGTATCACCTAACACTTGCATCACCACTAAAGTTTTCATTTGATTTGCATCATCATATCTACCTTTATCTCCCATCTTTTTGACAATCTTATTTGCTGCTTTTTGTTTTGCTTCCTGTTTCTTTTCTGCCTTTGTCTTAGGTTTTTCAGTTTTCTTCTCTGCTACCTTTTCTGGTTCTTTCTTTTCCTCTACACTAGAAGATTTACTTTCTCCTCCCTCTTCAGATTTTTCGGAGGCCTCTGATGATCCTTCTGCAACTGTTGGTTCTGCTTCTGCTTCTTGCTCGTTGGTTGATACGCTTCCTCCACCTTCTTGTGAACCATCTTCTTCGGAAGCCACTCCCCCAGAGGATGCCATGTCGTTATTGATATCATTGCTTATCTCCGTTTCTATCTCTGTTTCTACGTTTTGTTCTGATGACTGGACTTCTACAGTGGGTGTGGGTATATCCATGTCCACCGTAATCTCTGACATTCCTATCTCTGTGTTAATTTCTATTTCTACAGCCTCAAAAGATGGTCCTGCTATCTGTGGTTCTGCTGTTATAGGTTCAATGCTAAGTCCTATTTCAGTTTCTACAATATTATTGTTCTCAAATATATCTTCTGCAACTTCAACCTTTTCTTGGTCAAATGTTCCTTTTTCAATTTCTAAGGCAATAAATTGTTCAAGCGTTGTTATTGTTTGAGTTACGATTGTATTAACCACATTATATATCACATTCACTGTAACATCATCAAACAAAGGACCAATAGCCAAGGCAGGAATATCTCTACCAGATACCTCAATTGATAATAATGTCATACCACCACTGAAAGGAAAGTTTCCTTGGAACAATGTATTGGTGTTATGTGATGCATCACCAGCTGCCGACAGTGTTTCTGATCCTAACAATACAGTTTCCGTACCATCTTTCTTTTGTATTCTAAAGTGAATTGAATCAGCAGCATCTGTCTTCAAAACTCTTATCGACCAAGGAACTGTACCACCTCTAGTAATGTCCTGATTTACTGAACTCATATTGATGTTTTGTATGAATGAAGAACCAATTCCTTGTTGTCCTAAAATACTTGTGTTAGAAGCGTTGGTTGTCAACTCTGCACACTTATCTGTTCCAAGACTACCACATTTGTTTCCAGAGCGAATACCAGCTCCACCTTGGCCACCCCAATCACCTGTCATGTCACCACCAAATCTCGAATTACGTCCCATTTCATTTACTTTAGCATCTGTCAACAAGTTACCTGTTTCTGGATTGGTAACTGTTGTTGTGGTAGTGTCGGTTACTGTCGTTGTCGTTGTTGTTGTGCCAGTGTTGTCTGTCTCTACAGTTTCCGTTACAGTTTCAACTGAAGATTCAAAGACACCTGGCGTGCAGAGTCCAGTTACACCAGATGGACAGTTAGTGCCATCTGCTTCTTGACTTAACGCATAACTTGTTGCACCAATAACGATAGCACATGTGCCCCAATAAATTAATGCTAATCGCAACCAGTTATTCCTCACTTTCATAGAAGAAGGCCTCCTCTTCATTAGGCCAACTCTTATCAAAATCATCATCTATGGTTATCAACGCTTGTGTCTCTTCCACCTCTAAAGAAACTGAACCTGTTGGAATATCGTTAGGATTATCTTTCCATGCCTGTAATGCGTCTTTACCTATCTTTCCCTTGTAGGGGCAAGGTGTTCCTGCCATCATCATTGCATCAAACACTCTCGCATCTTGACAAAGAGTTGATACAGCTGCAACCTTCATCCCCATACCAAAAAGTGAACGGGACAGTTTTATTCTTTCACAGTTTTCGTCTGTTACTGTAATCCCTGATGCAAAACCAGCAAACCCTGTTTGTAACGCTGCGCTGTATGCCGATTTACACACATCACTGTTGTTCACAACAACTGATGGTGCATTTGCAGTTGGTGGCGCTTTATCTGTCACTACCGTTGAAGATACTGTATTTGTGTCTGCGGCAAATACTAAAGTTGGAAAAAGAACCACCAAAAGCACTAATAGTGCCTTGGTGTATTTCATAATAGTTTCTCCAAATACCTATATGTAATTATTTATGTCCGTTTGAGAACCTATCTCGTAAACTATTACAAAATTCCCACAGTGAAGAAGTTTGTTTATTTAATACATCAACTTCTGCTCTAAGTTTCACTGTCTCAACGTAGGTATCTCTTTTTTTAATGTCATCCAAATCTTTTCGTAAGGACTTGACTTCTGATTCAAGTCTTATGGCAACAATAAAGGCTGCACATATTATCAGTATTTGTTCCCAATAACTCGTAATCAGTTCCATAAGACTATTTATAATAATTCATCCAACCATTGCCTATCAGCATCCATGTCATACTCTTTTGCCACTCTATTATGTAAACTAACGAAATAATCTGCATCAACCACCACTAAAGGTTTCTGATTGTTTCTCTTGATGAAAAGAACAGGTTCGTAATCACCAGCATTCGACTCTGCTTGCTCATATGATTTCCACACGTTAAGAGACTCTTGGTTCTTACATTCAATTGAATAGGGAAACTTTTCTCTAGCAGCACGGGCCATGATGAGGTCTTCTCCACCAGCACCCATGCTTCTAGATTCTATATCCTCTGGATGTACACTCAATTTCTCTATGAGAATAGTTCGCACCCACTGTTGAAATCTTCTACCCTTTGCTTTTGCGCTTTGTGTTTTCATTATAATACCAATATGGTTTTCCCAAAAGCTTTTCAATCATCTGGAATATTTTTTTAAATCTATTCGTCTTCATCCCATTCAATCTCGTCCATGTAATCTGGATCATCAATATCACTACCACAAAACGGGCAATGTAGTATGCGATAATGATGGTCATTTAAGGAGTGTTTTATTCTAAACTCTGCCTCACAAGATTGACAAACAATCAACTTCATTGAATTTCACAAAAACCCGCTGCACATGCAAGTTCTTGTGCGCCAATCGTCATGTCTGTTTGCTCATATTGTGCCAATTTATCCCACTCCACAACTTTAGGCATTTTATCAAGAAGCATTTGATACTCTTGTTGTGTGCAATCTTGATACGGTGCCTGTTTATATGTATGTTCTGAAAATGGAAGGAAACTCACACCAGACATGTAGTTGAAGTTTTCATATACCCATGCACCAACCTCAAGCCACTCGTTCTCTTTTACCGAAATGGTCACAGATGGTTTATGTTCACACCAGCATTCTTGATATGTCTTCCACAGTTCCAACTGTTCGATGGCTGTCATATCTGTGCGAAACACTGCGCCGTTATCTACCTTGTGAGGAAAAGAGAAAACAGATGTATGACTTGGATTCATAACATCATCCTCTACAGGGAATCCAACATCTGTCATCATTTTTGTAAGTGGGTCTTTCTTGTCACCACGCACAGTGCGAATATAGTATGGGTTATGCCTTGCATGGATACCAGAAGCAGAGTCAGTCAACTGACTGACCGTCCCAGAGGGTTTAACACACGTTACAGCGACACTTTGATTGATACCTAACTTTCCTGCAAACTCTTTGTTTGTTTTCACTGCCATGTTCTTTAGGTCTGTCAATATTGCTGGAAGTGAACCATGTGGCCCCTTACCATTTGTAACCTCACAATCCATGATACCAGTGAGAGAGACACCAAGCAGACGCTCCTCTTCACAGTTCTTTCTCCAAGACTTAGATACATACTTGAAGTTTACAAGTGTGGACTGGAATGTACCCAGAATCGTTGCAAGTCGCACCTTCTCCAAAAGAGACTCCCGTGTATCAGATGCACGAACCACAACCTCTGATAGATTGCAGAACTCACGATTGCGTAGGATAATCTCTGAACATGGATTTGTACCAAACTCATAGTCCTCTACGTTTCTGCGACCATTCTTTGATGCCATCCACACGGCAGACTCACGATTGAAGATACCACGCTCACCTGACTTAGAATCATAAAGAGCTTTCCACTCATCCATGAAGATGCCAATGTCTGGTTTCTCTGAATAACAAGCAGAGTTGTTTGCCAATGCACGTTGACCATTATCATTCCACCACTGACCAGACTTGGCATGACGCATACGGTCATCAGATAGGTTTGATAGACTAATCAATGCAGAACGGCGAACACCACCAACCACAACGACTTCTGCAATCTTACAGACAATATCATGTGCTTCTAGTGAAGTCAACTTACGGCCAGAAGCATTCTGGAAAATATTGACCGTAAAGTTAAATAGTGCTTCTAGGGGCTCTGGTCCACTAGCCCGTCCACCAAACGTCTTTAGAGGTGCGCCAGCGGGTCTTACCTTTGATAAGTCCCATCTGGGTATCTGACCAATGTATAACATACCAACCAACTCTTTAAGAGCCTTTGCCCAACCCATCTTAGAATCAGCAACCGTAATGGTAGTATCAGTAGGATGAAACTCATCTGCGATACGAGGAAGCTCATTTACATATTGGCGCTCTACAGAGAATCCAACACCCGTACCATTCATAAGGATATACAGAATTTCGTCAAATGCCTGTGGACGATCTACTGCAACATAAGAGCAATTGTATCCCGCAATGTTTTCTCTCTTGAGTGCTTCACCAGCTGTCATAATACAACGCATTGACGGCATGACACGCAAGCCTAAAACTGCCTGTTCTAAGTCACTCCTCAAAGATTTTGTGAGGGTAAAATCAACTGTTTCTTTCAGATGTTCTGTAAAGAAATCAAAATATCTAGCAACTGTTTCGTCCCACGTTTCTCGTCTTGCTTTTTCTGGCAACCAACGGGAATATCTGGATAGGTGAATAAACTCTTGGTAGGATGTGGGAAGATAGTTGTTAGGCATTTATTTTTCTCCATTCTGCGAACCTTAGACTTGCCGATGCAGTCTTAAAGGTATTTTCTGTTATGATTTGTTGTATATCTTTTTTGCTGTAACCAGCAAGTATCATGTCGTTAATATCTTTTTCTCTCATCGAGTCAGGCCAGATAACAATATTTCTTCCCTGACTTATAGTCCTCTCAATCTGTTTGCAAATCTCTTTGTTTCTTGGCTCGTTGTCGAATATAACTGTCAACTCCCCATTCAACATCAATCTACCATCAATCGACAAAGGTTTGGAGAAGTCTGCCCCTGCAACTGCGATACAGTTATCAAGGAACATACTATCTATCGGTCCTTCCACAACATAAATTTGTTTGTCTTTGTTTGCTCTGTCTAGACCATAAATCTTATCAGCGTCCTCGTCTAACTTGATGGTAATATACTTGGGAATTTCTTTCCCAAATGCCCTACCTTGATATGCGAATATTTCTCCTTTCTCGTTTCTAAACGGAATCATTAACCTTGGGTGATCTCCATTCAAAGATGGAAACTTGTTCTCTACTAACGTGTTGGTGAATTTATAAAATGATTCACATAAGTATAAATCGTTGGAGAGAAATTTCTCTGGTATTCCTCTCTTCTCAACCAATCTTCGTGCCGGGTGGGTGGGGGCCAGTTCCGAAATGGATTGAAGTGATTTGAACACATCCTTCTTAAAAACTGGCGCATCGAACTTAAACTCCGGTTTGGGAACAGGAGAACGGGGAACCGTTCCTCCATCTCTATATCGTTCTAGTATATAGTCATCGTAAGTTTTTGAGTCTATATACTTGATTAGGTTTGCTAATGTTGCTCCAACACCACAGTTATGACACTTATAGAACAAGTCAGCCTTTCTACGAAAAACAAATCCTCTTGCTTTGGTGCGAGACTTTTGGGAGTCTCCACAATATGGACAACGGAAGTTCCAAAGATTATCCCCCTTCTTTTTGAAAAGGGGGAGCATTGGACTTATGAGATTTAGGTATTTTACATCAATATAAGACATTCAATATAGTAACAAAATATTACCATATTGTCAAGAGAAATTCATAAATTTATGTAAAATAAATCCTGCAACAATAGAACACCCTATGAGAACGTGTCTCCACTTCTCAAGAACGCCTATTCTATTGTTTAGGTCTTCTCTAATTTTTTGTATTTGTTTGTTTTGATTATCGTGCTGTGCTGTAGCAGAGGCCATGATCTCTTTGGTGTTGGTGGTAACTCTGGAATGCAGTTCTGATATCTGACTAGAAATCTCAACTCTACGACTTTCTAGTGCCTCTTCTTGTCTTGTCAGTTTTTCTTCATGAACTGCAAGCATACGGTGAATGGAGTTGGAAACATCAGTCAATTTCTCAATCGCAATGTCTAACCTATCATGTATTTTCTTTTGGTCTTCTAATTCTTTTTTGAGAAGTTTGACCTCTGTTTCCAAGTCTGCCATTTTAGTCTTTCTTCAACATTGACCAAATACCCCAAACGAGGGCGCCATAAAGAAAAACTTTAGTCAAGGACAATCCACCAAAGAGAACCAATGCCGCACCAGCGGCAACAATAATTCCTTGATGACTTGAGCCTTCCTTTACTCTTTCTGAAATCCAATTACTAATCATTTATTTTCTCCTTTTTAGACCTCGGTAAATTAAAACTTAAACGCTGTTCTAAGACCGATAATTTTACTTTTTTCATTAAAACTATTATCGACATGATATTCACCGTAAGGTACAATACTAAAAGATTTTGTAACTTCCACATCGTAACTTATTCCAAGTTCTATATTATTTACTTCTTCTTTGTCCCAATCATAATTTGGTAATAGCGAAAGCGTTAACCCATTTTTTTCAGCAGTTAAGCCAAATTCAGTGTTAGTTGTTTCTGCGTCAATATTGTGTTCCGTTTCTGAAACAATTGCAAAATCAATCCCATTCACTAGATTAACGGGTGGCACTTTTGTATCTGCCCCTGACGCTGCTAATGCGCTAGTGGACATTCCAAGTGCTATTACAAATGCAATGATCGTTTTAGTCAATTTTGTTCTCCCTATTTATTGTCGTCTTTTGTTAAAATAGCAAGTTGCTCTAATGTCCTCAATCTATGATCCAAGCTACTTATTTTTTCAGCAACATTAGGGTATTTCTTTTTCCATGCTTCTTCTTCTGCGAGCATCTTTATATTTAGTTTCCTTGCAGCCCAAGAAGATATCTGGTCAACTTTTTTATAGAACCAGATACCAAGTTTAGTTTCTGCAAACCAACTGTCAGCTGCACTACCAAGAATGCTTCCTGCTACAGAAGATATTATCCAGAACCACATTTATAATTCCTTTGTAATTCTCCGTAGTCCATAATTTTTAAATAGTACATAGTGTCAAATGTGGGTAGTTTCTTTCCCCACAAATTATGGCACCTACGAACAGATTCTTTCATTTCTTTAAAGTCATAATATGATATGTCTCTCGCATATGACACTGCAACACCCATATCGTTCCAAGACATTATTCTGGTGGACTCACACAACAAGGACAAAGATTACTTTCAGAACACTCGCACATCTCACAATCACAATATGGATTTGCACACTCTGGATTACCGCAATCTATTCCTGTCATTTTATCCCTCCTCGTTTGCAGATGCTGGCCAGCGACCAAACATTCTGACAGACCAATATGCTGAATACATCTTGAACTTTGAAACTTTAGGATCGGCAGATTTCATTCCTAACAGAAAAACTTTATCAGACAATGCTCTTCCTTTTCTCCATGTTGGTTTACTCATACCTCTAGAGTGGTAATATTTTCTTAATTTGGAATACAGATGGTCATGAATAACCGCTGCCCTCGCAACATCCCAAGGAGCAATAACAGCCCAAGCGATACGAGGAACAGATGCAAGATCAGTCTTCATGCCACGATTGCAAATAATTCTGCCATTGTTATCAACATTTGCTCCAATTTCCAGCAGAACTTCTATGTCTGATGATGAAAGTTCTCCTGTCTTGAACGATAGAAGTTTTTCCAACACCCATGTTTTCGGAGGAGTGAACTCTGCACTAATTTTTCCGTTGAACTTTCCCATTGGCATCTTCCTTTTTAATAGGTTTTACGGCTTCCTCATAATACACAATAATTTCTTTTTGTTGTTGTATGTATCTTTTCAAGTCTGCCATATTCAATGCAAGTGTTTCATAATCTCTAACACTTATGGCATAAAAAAGAAGATCACCATTTTCTTTAGCAAACCGTTTTTTAAAGGTTTCCCAAGTGTCTTCTGTTACAACGTAAAAATTAATGTCACTCAGTTTCACTGGTTTAGGTCTATTCTGTGTTGGTATCTTTCTTTCTACCTCTACAGTCTTAACCTCTACCGGAATAATTTCACGCCAACTACTACAACCACTACTTAACAACAGGAGCGGGAGGAGGAGCGCCAGTGAGGTTTTCCAACGACCTAAACAACTTTTTAGTTCCATTGTTTATTCTCTTTTCTACTAGACCTGGCTTCTTCATACTTAACTTTGCAAGGTCATGTTTACGCAACTTATCTATTAATGTATCTCTATATTCATTTGCTTTATCTAACTTCACTTGTAGTTGTTTATTTAGTTTATCGAACTTCTCTCTATCTGCAATTAACGTATTAATAGTATTATCTTGTGCTTCTTTTGCAGCCATAATCTTTACGTTATTTTCAGTGAGAGTTTGAATCCTCGACTGTGTGTCCTTATAGTAATAGTAGCCACCATAGACTACACCACCGACAAGCCCAACAACAACTATTAACATATATAATTTAAGCATCTTCTTTCAGTGCCTTTTCTGCTTGATAAAACGCAGCAAATGCTGCTAGTGGACTCTCTGACTTTCTTATCTCAGCTTTATATTCTCTTGGGGCATTCTGTCCAACATCTGTTTCAAACATATAAAGTTTCAACCGAAACAGTTCTTCTTTATCATTTCTAGTTTTTGTTGATTCTGGATTATAGTTAAACACAAAATCAAAAAGTGCCATTCTTGCATCAAACATAACATCGTCAGCAGTGTCACCACTTTCAAGTAAGTCTCTTAGTAAACCTTGCTCTTCGATATATGCACGGGATGCTTCTTTAACATACTGATGGAACTCTTCTTTATACGCTTGGTTTCTATCACCCGTAGCTGTTTCTATTTGTTCGTATGTTACCTCTTCCAATAATGCTTTAAATCTTGCATCTTTTTCATCAACTTCCATATAGTAATCATAGGCTCTAGGCTCACCGTCTGGAGTCAAATCATCATCTTCTCTGTAAGTAACACATACAGTATCCAGATTTGGATTTGTGTAATACACTTCTATGATTCTACCACAAAATGGAAAAGGACGATTCCTTCCATGATAACCAGCAAAACCTTGTGTTGGAACATCAACCATCTATTTTCTCCTAGGCCTTTGTAACTCTTAAAGTATAAGTGGTAACTGTAGCAGGACTACCATTTGGAAATTCTTGCGCTCTATAATCATCAAGTCCCGCTAATGTTGTTGAGAAAACACCACTACCATTTAATTTAGTATCAACCATACTAGTGCCTCTAGCATTACCACCAGACCCATCAGTAGTAATTGAGTATGTAATTTTGTAACCCGAAACTTCACCAGCGTAAACCTTCAACCAAGTTGCTAATAAAGTTGTTGCTTCAGCGATACTATATTGTCGTATGTCATAATCTTTAACATTGGTTGGGTCAGCATATGCATTATCTAGATACAACAATTGAGTTGATGGTGTTGTGCTTCCCGCATTTCTTCTGTGAAGATAATAAGAATTTACCGTTGTTGACTGATCTTGTGTCTCTGGTATACCGGCTGCTGTGTATGCTCCCGAATTTGCTCTAGTGTCAACAAATATTGCTGTGTTAGCACCAGAAACCTCTGTGTATCCAGTTTCAGAAGTACTAGAACTAATTGTATATGTTCCAGCAGTGGTTTCAGATTCAGTGGCTGCAACCAGTAAATCAATAGTAGGATCAATTATAGAATCTACTAAATCTGTCAAATTCATTGGTTGTATGCTGCCAGTATCTTCATTGAAATAAAGTGGGAAATTATAACCACTATCTTCTTCACCAGTGTTAGAAGTATCAAATGTACCAGAGACTTTATCGAAGTTTACCGTTACCGTAGAAACATCATCTGTTTGACTTGAATTAGGAAATGTTGTCGTAAAACCATCAGAACCTTGTTTAGCAGCACCAGCTTGCAATCTTGTATCTGCCATTGTTGGTGATATAGTACCACTACCACTCACAACAGATAACACTGATGATGGGTCAGCAGCATAAACATCTATGATTGCAGTCTGCCATTCAAGTAGTTCTGCATCTGTTAGATGCCTAAATGTACCAGATGTATTTGCTGGACCAGCATCATAAACTAGTGGTCTTCTTACTGTCATTACGATACGCCATTAACTGTCTGCAAATGATTACCGAAAGAGTCTCTAATGGTAAATCCAGATGTCACCCATGATGTTACGTTTTCCATTAATGTGTCATCCCCAGCGTTTGCACCAGCACCATCTGTGCCACCGTCTTCAATTATAATGTTGTCTCCCGCATTGCTTCCAGAGCCATCTGTTCCGCCATCTTCCATGACAATAAATGCGGCAGCAAAATCTGAACTGGAGAAACCAGTTGTTTGAAGTTCACCTGTAACCGTAATACCATCAGCTGATGTTTCAACTCTCTTAGTGTTGTTGTGATAAAGTTCAACAGCACCATCATCAATAAACTTAGCAAGTGTTTCACCAGACCCTTCAACATTAAGTGTTCCAGCAACAGAAAGGTGGCCGTCTGTCCCATCCCAAGAGAATGATATGTCATCACCAGTTCCCAACAACAGGGCCATGCTGTCACTTAATCTTACTCCCGTATCAGCAACGTGTGTTAGAGTTATATCATTGTCCGCACCAAATGATAAAATCGCACCATCTGATATAAGTCTAAGGTCATCACCCACTGAAGCATCTAAGGCAATACCAACACCACCAGCGACGGTTAGCGCACCATCAGTTGCGTTTGTGTTAGCAGTTGTGGCTGATATGTTTACTACACCACCAGAAGAAATTGATATTGCGTCTGTGTCTGAAGCAGAACCTATTGTACCAGCATCTTTGATAACAATGTCATCAACGAATGTTACAATACCACTAGAGGCAATTGTTATTGCGGTTGCCGCAGAAGCAACACCAATTGTTCCTCCATCCTTAATAACAATGTCATCAGCAAATGTAACAATACCTGTAGATGCTAGGGTCATAACCGCTGCAACAGAAGCGTTTCCTATAGTTCCACCATCTTTAATTAGTATATCATCTTTGAATGTGACGATACCAGCACTACTAATTGTCATTGCGTCATTAGCAGAGGCAACACCAATCGTACCACCGTCTTTAATCATAAAGTCATCAGCGATTGTCAATAGACCCGCTGAACTTAGAGTCATCTTTGCAGTTGCAGATGCCGCAGCGGTTTCAGAAACACCAGTTGTAAATACCAATTTAGTCGCATTAGCGTCAGCTGCAAATGTTCCTTCTGCAATTGCGTGAATACCAGCAGCAACAACGGCACCGTCTGTTCCATCGGAGTCGCCTGCTGCCATCTCAATAGATGCGATAACATCATCGGCAACGATTGCATCTTCCTCTGATTTCAATTGTAGAATAACTGGTGTGTCATCACTGCCGTTCACTGTGTTAGTGACTGTTAAACCAACATCATGAACGTGTGTTATTGTTATTTCATCATTAGCACCAAAAGCAATTGTTGCACCGTCATGTTGCAATTCTAAATCTTGAGTTAATGTAACATCACCATCCGAACCAATTGCTATGGCATCTGTATCACTAGCAGAACCAATTTGACCACCATCGGCAACTGTAATACCACTACTATGAACACTTCTTTGACTGAGCGTGACTGCGCCTGCTGCTGCAATCGTTATAGCATCAGCATCAGTGGCAGTTCCTATTGTACCACCGTCTTTTATGAGAATGTCATCTTTGAATGTAACGATACCCGCACTACTGATTGTAATCGCATCATTAGTAGACGCAACACCAATCGTGCCACCATCCTTAATCATAAGGTCATCAGCAATCGTGAGCAATCCTGCCGAACTCAAGGTCATCTTAGCGGTAGCAGATGCAGCCGCAGTTTCAGAAACACCAGTTGTGAACACAAGTTTAGTTGCGTTGGCAGAGGCACTAAATGTGTCTTCTGCAATAGCATGGATACCGGCAGCAACTACAGCGCCGTCTGTACCGTCAGAGTCACCAGCAGCAAGTTCGATTGAAGCGATAACATCATCAGCAACAATTGCGTCTTCTTCAGATTTCAACTGGAAAACAATTGGAGTATTATCAGTATCAGCGATTGTATTGGTAATAGTCAGTCCAACATCGTGAACGTGAGTTAGAGTAATTTCAGAGTTTGCACCAAAGGTGACAACAGCTGAATCAGAAATCATAAAGAGGTCATCACCAATCGCAGCATCCAGAGAAACACCCAAACCACCAGCAACAGTTAATGCACCAGTGGTTGCACTTGTAGAAGCAGTTGTTGCAGATATATTGACCACACCACCAGACGAAATTGATATTGCATCTGTATCACTTGCTGAACCAATTGTACCAGCATCTTTTATGATGATATCATCTACAAATGTCACAATACCACTAGAAGCAATTGTAATGGCAGTCGTGGCAGAAGCTGCACCTATCGTTCCACCGTCCTTAATTAGAATGTCATCTTTGAATGTAACAATACCGGCGCTACTAATTGTTATTGCATCGTTAGTAGAGGCAACACCGATTGTTCCACCGTCTTTAATCATAAAGTCATCGGCAATTGTTAGAAGTCCAGCAGAACTCAATGTCATCTTAGCAGTGGCAGATGCAGCAGCGGTTTCAGATACGCCTGTTGTAAATACTAACTTGGTTGCGTTTGCACTTGCACTAAATGTTCCTTCAGCGATTGCGTGAATACCAGCAGCAACTGTTGCGCCATCCGTTCCATCAGAGTCACCAGCAGCAAATTCAAGTGATGCAATAACCTCATCTGCAATAATGGCATCCTCTTCAGATTTCAATTGTAATACAATTGGAGTATTGTCACTTGAAGCAGTGTACCCTAACGTAAGTCCAGTGTTATGCACATGAGTTAAAGTGATTTCTGAGTCTGCACCAAAAGAGAGAATAGCGCCATCTGATATAAGTCTAAGATCATCACCGACAGAGGCATCCAGAGCAATACCAACACCACCAGCAACAGTTAAAGCACCATCTCCAGTTCCAGTATTAGCAGTCGTTGCAGAGATATTAACAACACCACCAGATGATATTGAAATTGCATCAGTGTCACTAGCCGAACCAATAGTCCCTGCATCTTTTATGATGATATCATCAACAAATGTTACGATACCAGTTGATGCAATTGTTATTGCATCTGTGGCTGAAGCTGCTCCAATCGTGCCTCCATCCTTAATTAAGATATCATCTACGAATGTAACAATGCCGCTTGAAGCGATAGTAATAGCAGTTGTTGCTGAAGTTGCCCCTATAGTCCCGCCGTCTTTAATTATAATATCATCTTTGAAGGTAACAATACCAGTGGAGGCCAAAGACATAACATCAGCAACTGAGGCATTTCCTATCGTTCCAGCGTCTTTAATTAGAATATCATCTACGAATGTCACGATACCAGTAGATGCCACTGTGATAGCACTAGTGGATGAAGCAGAACCAATCGTTCCAGCATCAGCGATTAATATTGCATTAGAGGTAAGACTTGTAACACCAGTGACTACACCAGCATCCACATTGACTGTGCCATCCAATACAATTGCAGAACCACCAGCTGGGGTGATATTAACTGCTCCAGAAGAAGCTGTAATGGTATTACCATTTATGTTTATATTATCTACATCTAAAGCAGTTAGTGTTCCAACAGAAGTAATGTTAGTCTGTGCGGCAGTTGTCAGTGTTACGTCTGCGATATAAGTTTTAATTCTAGATGCAGCAGTCTTTCTGTTTGTTCCACTTGCACCATCGTCAATAACAAAGAGGTCAGCATCAACAATCGCAGCTCCAATGTCTGTTGCGCCGTCAATATCTAAAGCGGATACTCCTATGCCTGAACTAAAGGATGGTGCTTGAGTAAAAGTAACTACACCCCCAGCACTAATTGACATTGCGTCTGCATCAGAGGCAGTGCCAATATTACCGCCATCAGAGATAACTATATTGGACGCACCGACTTGTTGAATACTAGTAACATCTGCCACCAGATTATTAAATTCAACCCTAAAAGTTTCTAGAGTGTCAGTTGTTGTGACTGTGCTTGCTGATATTGCCATTGTTATTCTCTACCTTTTACACTATTTATATAGTGAGATGTATCCTAATCAAGTTCTTTCTTTGATATCCGTTTTTGTCTTTGAGCCTCTAATTTTTGACGATGTTTTCTGTAAGCTTTTGTTCTACCATCAATCAGAGTTACCTTTTTGTCTTTCTTCTTTTTAACAATAGGTTCATCAACCATTCCTGCTGGAGCGTTACCCACAGAAGTTGTCGGCACATCTTCATTCTTCACTGTAAAAACTGTAATCTCTTCTTTTAATTCTTTGAATTTTTTCATTGGACTAAATCCTCCAATCCAACATATATTTTTTCTTGTGTTTTAATATGAATAACAGGAAATATATCAATACCTAATATTGTATCAACTGGTGCCTCATCATCATAAGCAACAACCTTATCACCTTTCTTTGCACTCAACTCCTCTTCTTCTTTATTTAAAATATCACTAGCTAATTTGTATTCCCCCTTCGGAAGAACTTCACCAAATCCTATAACTTCTTCTGATATACTGTTATCAATTTCGTATCCTTCTTCTTTAAGGTATTTCATAAATTCCTTTTCAAAGATATCTGGATCATCAACTGATTCTTTGAAGGTATCTTTGAGAAGGAATAGGGCAGCAGCATATGTTCCCAACTTAGTTCTAAGTCCAGGCACCTTTCCAAATATTTTTTTGATATTGAATACAAGCTTGTGGAGAACGGTGTATGCGCTCTTCTCTTCTACTGTGCGAAGTGTGGTAGGTTTATTAGTTCCTGGCTCTAGTGTGCGTTTTCCATCAGCATCTATTATGCCTAACTTAAAAGCATCTGTCTTTTCAAATGGAGTAACCAATAGCTTAATAAACCTATAGGTCACAAATAAGTCTATCGCTCTTCCCATTACAGTTTCCTTAAAACCTCTAATATTTCCTCGTTATGCTTTATCTCTTGTAGTTCATCATCCCTTATCATATTTAGGAACAATAAAAAAGACTTGAGTGAACTAAAATGCTCTTGTTGAATTTTATGCAAGAGCAAAGTCACACAAGCCTCGGACCCAAATAAATTTCTTAGTACGATGATATGGTTTAAAATCAATCTTTCTTTTAAAACATTTGTTTCTTTGTATTTTCGTAGAAGACGTTTAATATATTTAAACTTCTTCATATCATCGTAAAACTCTTTCTCATTCTCACAGTGAGGATTGTCATAATGTTTTATTGCGAATATGTTAACATTTTCACTTGTTATTTTTTTGAACATTAACCAATATTGGCACGCAGCCTACATTGATTAGTTTCTGTCATTTCATAACTAATATTTAAGCTCAGTCCACCCTCAACCTGATTACTAATACCATCATCTTCTAAAAACTCATTATGTGGTGTGTCAATATCTTTTCCGAAACGTCCACCAAAAAGTGTGAGAGGTAAACTAAAATCTCCCTTTGCTTCCATCATCGCCGGAACTTGACCAAATGTTAAACCAATTTTTGAAAGGGAAGTTCTGATTTGTCTAATCGCAATTTCAGCGTCTTGCTGATCTTCTTTAATTATAGCACCCATGAGAGAATTAATCTTTTTCAATACTTGGTCATTAAGATAACCGTTTGAAGGATTTTCTGCATGGTGATAACTAGGTTGTTCTGAAATAAAATTACGGAATGTTCTCATTCTTTCTCTCCAGCCTCTACGGGTGGTTTGTTTCTAATCTGTTCTTCAAGAAACTCTGGCTCTTTTTTCTTTTCAAAGAGTTTTTTAACAATGTCTGTTCTGATTTCTTGAAGCACTTGCATGTTAATCTCCAGTTTAAATCAGTGGGGGGCAAAAGCCCCCCACCAAAATATACCTATAATTAGGCAACCGCAATGGACACGTTAGTAGCGTCACCACCCATTGAAGAGGTTACAATCCAATTTGTACCCGTCCACAACAGGGTTGCGTTGTCTCCTGTGTCTGTGAGCGAGATTGTCGCCCAATCACCAAGAGTATCAGCCGGTGTAACAGCGTTGGCTTCGTCACCAGACGCTTTAACAACGTGAACCTTCTGACCAGCAACTGTACCATCAGCAAGTGTGAGCGCAGCAGTTTGTGTGCTCGTTACTAGATTGATACGGAAAGCAGGGTCAAGAGCAACCGCTGTACCAGCGACTGTCTTGGCTACACTAGAAGTTGGAACATTAGCACCAAAGAGAGTGCTGAATGTCATCTTCTTATTCACTGGTGTTCCGCCAGGACCATCAATAACATGAAGTAAATCTGTTACGTCAGGAGCGGCAGATAACTCAGTGAGTGCTGTAATTTTCTTATCAGCCATCTAATTTCTCCTATTTAAGTTAAGTGAATTAAGCAACAGCAATAGCCACGTCAGTAGCATCACCACCCATTGAGGAAACACAAATCCAGTTCGTGCCTGTCCACATGAGAGTCGCATTATCACCAGTGTCCGTGAGCGAAATTGTGGCCCAATCACCAAGTGTATCTGTTGGTGTAACCGCATTAGCTTCATCACCAGACGCCTTAACAACGTGAACTGTTTGACCAGCAACCGTACCGTCGGCGAGGGTCAAAGCAGCAGTTTGTGTACTTGTCACCAAGTTAAGACGGAAAGCGGGGTCAAGAGCAACCGCTGTACCAGCAACAGTCTTCGCAACAGAAGATGTTGGGACGTTAGCACCAAAGAGTGTGCTAAATGTCATTTTCTTGTTGACGGGTGTTCCGCCAGGACCGTCGATAACGTGAAGCAAATCAGTTACGTCAGGCGCAGCACTAAGCTCTGTCAGTGCTGTAATTTTCTTATCAGCCATTTACTTTCTCCTATTAACCCTCATGCACGATTGCACTTGGGAGGGAATATTACTGAAGGTATGAGCGCATCATCCCTCATCACCATCTTCATCATTTAACTTCTTGAGAAAATCGTCGCACTGTTGAATGGCTCCAGTGAGTGCATTTTGCAATGCGACATTTTCTAATTTTGCCTTTTCTATATCATCTTGTCGAGCTTTCACCTTATTCAAATCTTCAAGTAATTCTTCTCTTCTAGCATTAATCATATCAACGTCAATCATATTTTCACCTTTCTTAGATAATGTATAGTTATTTATAACAGTTTATTAGGACACTGTGAAAGAAGCGTTCTCATTTGCTCTAATCAACAATTCAGCAACGTCACCATCTTCCAGAGAAACATCTCCAAGACTCATTTCTGCCGCAGTTGAGGCACCATCATCCATCGTAATAGGATGACCATTTGTTTCGTCAAGAAGTATGTCACCAAGTTTTGTAATTTGTCCACTGTTTAGTGCCCAAGAATCTCCAGAACCAATTCCCAATGTGTTATTTGTTACTGCTGATGTTCGTGTATCAACAGAAGCAGATAAACCAAAAGCCACAATCCCAGCATCATAATTAGATGACGAAGACAGATGATCCATTGTTGAGAAATCAGAACCTAATGCCGTTGCTTGTTTCAAGGTAAGTTGAGGAGTCCCTCTTACACCAACCGGCTCATTGAAATACAAGTATACAACAATGTCATTAGCACTTGACGATGCACTGCCTGTGAAGGTATCACCATCTGGGTAGAAAGTAGTTTTACTTGAAGTAGTTCCAATTGTAATTTGGTTTGCAGTAGGATCACCAGTGCCAAAGCTTCTTAGTCCTCGACTACAAACAAGAATTTCTGGATCAGCATCTGGATTATCATTACCTTGAGATGCAGAGCCTGCCCGCATTACCCAACCAGAGTCCGTAGCATAACAATTCTCTCTTGAATAATCGCCACTTCCATCAGCACCTGTTGTTAAAAACTTTGGTTGTGGGTCTGCATCACCAGTGCCATCTTGAAATTTCAAGAAATCTTCTGAATCGGATGCAACACCAGCGCCGTCACCATCAAAAATAATTTTGTCACCAGCGTTAGTGCCGGAACCATCAGTGCCTCCAGCTTCCATTACAATGAATCCAGCGTTTACTCTACTCCAACTTGACATTTTATTTCTCCTATTCTTATCGAATATGTTTCTTTATATTTATACTATTTAAATCCTAAACGCTTCAAATCATTTATGGTCTTGGCAACGTCAGTGTGGTGAACTCCAATACCACCCTTCTTTTCCCATTCTCTTATATTCTTTATATAGTCATCTATCAGAACATTTGGTTTCCCATTTGTTTTGGCATATCTCTGTTTATGTGAACGCATAACCAGATTGATACGACCTTTTTTCCAGTTGGTATTCTTGGCCAACCACTTCATCTTACCGTTCTTTGATGATGGATCACGCCCAGAGTAAGCAGACAGAACATATGGGTCATACTTCTCAATAAATTGATACAGACGCTTGGCGCCAGGCATCCAATCGAGGTTTGCCCAAAACCCTTTAGTCTGATTTATCGCATTCCACCTCTCATCCTTATCAGCGGTTTTGAAATCACCACCAATGGCTTTCTCTGCACCCTTTATAAAGGCAACCAATACTTGGTCCAAATCACAATAGATATCTGGCAAGTCCTCTTTAGAGGCTTCTCGCATTTGCATAAGTGTTTTCATTAGTGTACTTTACCAGATAGTATTATATTTGTCAAGTTGTTTTATCATCAATTTTTGGATTTATCTCAATTTCAGCTGGTTTTTCTCCTGTCATTGTCTTCCCTGCTTTCAAAACACTTCTTAGCTTATCCTTGGATGGTTTTGCGCCAGGAAATGATTTTTGAACAGCAGATTGTTTTTTGGGGTTGTATGGGTCTTTTAGAAAGTCTCGGAGAGCATCCTTTCGGGTTGCTCTCCTCGCTTCATATAATTCTTTAAAGGTTTTCATTTTCCCACACCTTTTTCACAGCATCTCTCATGCTTTGCATCTTGAACTCTCTTTGTTTTTCATATGCCTCTAGTTCAACTTCTTCATTTTTAGGTTTGGGTTTGAACGTGTCCATATCTTTTCCACGCTTCATAGCACCTTCATTCTTTTTCTTCTTACCACCATGATTGTGATGCGACTCTGAAGTTTTAACTTTAAGTTCATTGATTGCAACGCCCTTTTCAATCCCATGTTCAAACATCACATCATACCACGCAATGTTTCCATCGGCATCAGGAATAGCGTGCATACCATGAACAGTCTGACCTTTGCCCCAATCTTCATGTACAACATTCTTTGCACACAGATGTTGAGAATTGGCAGGATTAGGAGAATCTTCTAGACCCTCTTTCTTCATTGCTTTACCGATTGCCTTACGGCGTTTATGAAGGAACTTGTCAGAAGAATCAACATCACCATCGTTGTCTATATCCTTATCCTTACGGTCATCAAACTTTTTCTTGGCCGCTTCGGGATTTACGGGGTCAATTTTCTTTTCAGTTTTCATTTTATTTTCTGTGCGGCGGTCATCTCCACCGGCAACTTTTTTAAACTGACCATTAACCTTTTGGTACTCATTAAGTTTAGCTGCTTCCTGCCACACTTGCATTACAGCAGACTCAATTGAGTTTTCTTTTGTGTCTAGATATTTTTTACTCATTGTCTTTCCCCTTCATTTCTCTTACTAAACTTTTAAGTTCATGAAGAGAGTTGTTTTGATTATTTATCTCATTCTGTTCTTTAAGTGCAGTCAACATACTCTTATAAGACTTTGAAATTTTAGATTGAAACTTTTCTTTGTCGGCTGGTTTTCTCATGCTATTATATTTGGCTATGACAGTTTGTGCAATCTTTTGGGGTATCATAACTTTTTTCTTGTCCATAAACTCAACCTTGTTTCCACGCAAGGAAACTGCCTTTCTCATCTGCATCATGATATTCTTATCAGCAGACTTTACATCATCATCAGTCGCAGAAACATTCTTGGAGAACTTCTGTTTTGTAGATGGGTCAGCAGCCATTGCTCGACGGGCATCAGATGCAGCACTCTCATTCTTTGCTTTCGCCATCTGCGCTGGTGTTGGTGCGCCCTTCTCTCCAGGCTTCCTCATTTTTTCACCAGAACCAGCTTTGATACGCTTACGCTTTGCAGCAATGTTTGCCCAAAGTGATTCATCTATTTCATTCTCATTATCCAACTCTAAAACCTCTCTTACTTGAGATGCCAAATCTTTATCTGCTTTACCCCAAGTTCCACTACCCTTAGTAATAAATGAGTTAACTCTTGCGAATGCCCATTGTTGTGGTGTGGTGCCTGGTCTATGACCTGTCTTCCATGCAGCCATTCCTCTGTCATATACCTTCTTGAGAATACCATATGGCATACCGGACTTATCTGCTTTCTTTACCAACCCCGCAATTTTCTCGTCAAGTTGATATGCTTCAGCTTGAATTTTCTTAGTAAGTTCATATACTTCAGATTTAACTTTAGGCTTCTCATGAACATATCCCATCTTCTTCATGCGTAGATGGTCTTCTTCTTTCTCTGCTTTATAAGCTTTACCAGTTTTAGGATCGTACATCATATGTGGTTTGAAATCTTCTTCCTTTACTGCTTTCTCTAAGTCCTTTGCTTGACCAGCATGAGCTTGACTTGCACCCTTTAGTTTCTTAATTATACCTTTAATTTTGGGTTCATCTTTCTTATCAAGTTCTTCTTTTTTTACATCAGATATTTGTTTCTGCAAACCGGCAACTTTTTTTGCTTTGTCTAATCTTGCTTGAGCTTTAGCAACACGATCATCATCCTGTTCTTCAAGTTCAACTTCTTCATCAAGAATTTTATCGACCATCTGAGTTGCTTTTTGTTTGGATATTTTTAATCCTTTCATTACTAACTCAATACCTTGTTCTTTATTCTTAGATGGCCCCATTAACTTTTTTGCCCTCTGTAAATTTTCATCAAGTTCAACTTCTTCCATATTGTATGCAGCCATCAACTTATTAATCTCTGCACCTTTCATATCATGTTTAGATATTAATCGGGTGGCAGCACCACGGCTGACAAAAGGAATATTTGCTTTTAAAAGTGCAAGTAATGCTTCCTTGTCATCAGCAACTTTATCCAAAATGGTTCTCAACTTTTCCCCGTTTTTCATGCTAATCTTTTTACCACGCATGGGTTCAAATGCTTTTTTGAGTTGAGCAATTTGTGCTGGATTTATTTTACCTTCATCAATGGTTAACATTTCTTCCCGTGCTTGACGCATTGTTTTTCTATAACTTGACATTTTTATTTCCTTTACCATGCTTTGCAAGACCAATAACGAGCTTTCCATTTGGGGCCTGGGTTATCGCAATTGTGTCTTGCCCTAAAGCTTTTTCTTCTTGCTGGTATGTGTTTCTTAATTGTCATATTAGGGTCGCCAAACTCCACCTTTACTACGTTACCTTTTTCATTTTTAACATAAACCTTTGACTTTTTAACATCACCGGGCATTGGTTTATTTAGTTTAACTTTTCTCCCTTGATACTCAGAATCTTCCTCAATCTCTCCCCATTCATTTAATTCATCTTCGTACTCTTCATTTCTTGATAGATATGCGGCAACTGCCATCTTATGTTTCTTTTTGTCAGACTTACCTTTAAACTGTGGCGCATCTGACTTTTTAAAATCTTTTACATAGTCACCTATGTCAGCATCCTTACCAAGAACCTCACCATACATCTGTTTGTATTTTTTAGTGTGAACAGATGGTTTAGTTGTTGCACCTTTATCACCTGGCGCTGGTCCAGCTTTCTTTGCTTTGAAGTGTCTTTCTCTGTCATCTTTAACA